>Ga0209088_10000121_pt1 | contig 57068 bp, 53 predicted proteins | sample S_140625_EF_Meta_FD_187324 | JGI IMG/M metagenome (GOLD analysis project Ga0209088, IMG submission 187324) | Freshwater microbial communities from Lake Simoncouche, Canada to study carbon cycling - S_140625_EF_MetaG (SPAdes) (version 2) | ecosystem: Environmental > Aquatic > Freshwater > Lake ... | reverse complement strand
CACACCGTGATTTTCTTGATTGGTGATTTCACGAGCATGATTGGTGATCCTTCTGGACGCAATGCAACACGCCCACCACTGACTGCAGAAGAAATTGCTGTCAATGCCCAGACTTACTATCGTCAAGCGAGCATGGTCCTTGACCCTGATAAAACTGAAGTCCGCTATAACAGCGAATGGTGTGATCCACTTGGCGCGCGCGGCATGATTCAGTTGGCTGCCAGATATACCGTTGCGCAAATGTTGGAGCGCGATGACTTTACCAAGCGCTATCGCAGTGGCGTACCCATCTCTGTACATGAGTTTTTATATCCATTGATGCAGGGTTACGACTCTGTTGCTTTGAAGAGCGACCTAGAGCTCGGTGGCACTGATCAGAAATTTAATCTTTTAGTTGGGCGTGAGCTCCAACGTGAGTATGGCCAAGAGCCACAATGCATTTTGACTATGCCACTCCTTGTTGGTTTGGATGGCGTGGATAAGATGAGTAAGTCCAAGGGTAATTACATTGGCATTAGCGAGCCTGCTGGTGAGATGTTCGGCAAGCTCTTGAGCATCTCCGATGAATTGATGTGGGATTACTTCACATTATTGTCATTCCGCCCCATTGCTGAGATTGATTTAATGAAGCAAGAAGTTGCTGCCGGCAGAAATCCTAAAGATTGCAAAGTGTTACTCGCACAAGAAATCGTTACACGCTTCCATTCGCAAGCTGCAGCAGAAAAAGCACTTGAAGACTTTAATCACCGTGCTAAAGGCGGTATACCTGACGAGATTCCGGAAGTTAGTCTGACTGGTGCTCCAATGGGCATCGCCAGTCTTCTCAAGGCTGCAGGCCTTGCCCCATCAACATCAGAGGCGATACGCAACATCGAGCAAAACGGTGTGAAGATTGATGGCGCAACAGTTGCTGATAAGCAACTTAAAGTTGAGGCTGGTACCTATGTTGTACAGGTAGGCAAACGTAAGTTTGCTAGGGTAACCCTGAATTAAGCTTGAATTAACTCCTAAGGCTCTATTGCGGAGTTACTTGGTGGTGTGAGCCCAAAGTGTTCATAGGCTTGACGCGTCGCTACTCGGCCACGAGAGGTTCTTTGTAGGTAGCCTTGTTGAATTAGGTAAGGCTCCAATACATCCTCAATGGTGTCACGCTCTTCGCCAATTGCTGCAGCCAAGTTATCAATGCCTACAGGACCGCCATCAAACTTGTGCAAGATAGCCTCCAATAATTTTCTATCCATCACATCAAAACCGCTTGGGTCGACATCAAGCATCTTCAATGCGGCATCAGCCATGTCTTTAGTGATGGTGCCAGTGCCCTTGACTTCAGCATAGTCACGTACTCGACGCAATAGGCGATTGGCGATACGTGGAGTGCCTCTAGCACGCTTTGCAATCTCAATTGATCCCTCAGGGTCAATATCAGCCTTAAGTAGGCTTGCGGAGCGCGTAATAATTTTTGTGAGCTCTTCAGTGGTGTAGAACTCGAGTCTTGCCACGATGCCAAAGCGATCACGCAGTGGATTAGTCAGCATGCCAGCGCGAGTGGTTGCGCCAATTAAAGTAAAAGGCTTGAGATCAATCTTGACACTTCGCGCTGCAGGACCCTCACCAATCATGATGTCCAGGCTGTAGTCCTCAAGAGCAGGATAGAGGATTTCTTCAACTACCGGAGAGAGGCGATGAATCTCATCAATAAAAAGCACATCGTTTGCCTCTAAATTGGTGAGTAAGGCAGCGAGGTCGCCAGGTCTGTCTAGAACTGGGCCACTAGTTTGGCGCAAGTTCACACCAAGCTCTCTAGCTATGATGTGCGCTAAGGTGGTTTTACCTAATCCGGGAGGGCCAAACAAGAGAACGTGATCCAGAGCTTCTTGTCTTGCTCTGGTCGCGGTAATGAAAATCTCTAATTGTGCGCGGGCTTTGGTTTGACCAACATACTCATCAAGTTGTTTTGGGCGCAAGGCCCTTTCAAAAACAGCTTCAGAATTACCTACTGCGCCACTAACAATACGGTCATTGCCCTCCGGTAAATCTTCGGGGATTGAACTGAGGTCTTCTGTGTGGATTGCCATACTGCAAGTGTAGTGGTGTTTGGATAACTACTTATGAAGTCTTCGAGAGGTATTTCAGACCCATACGGATACCATCCGATACGGTAGTATCCGGCGGGATTTGTTTGAGGGCGAGATGAGCCTCTTTTTCTGAGTAACCCAGCGCCAAGAGGGCCTGTAATACCTCGCTGCTTGCTTCAACTGCCTGCAGCTTATCGCCAACGATTCCTAAATCTGGAGCCAACTTTCCTTTGAGCTCAAGGCAAAGACGCTCAGCAGTCTTTTTACCAATGCCAGGGACTTGAGTTAAGCGTCCTGCTTCTTGCATGGCAATAGCTTGTGCTAATTCATTGACGCTCATGCCAGAAAGTACGGCAAGTGCCGTGCGTGAACCAACGCCGCTAATCTTAATCAGCTGTCTAAATGCTTCACGTTCAGTTTCAGTAGCAAATCCAAAAAGTTGCTGCGCATCTTCACGAACTTGAAAATGTGTTAGAAGTGTGATTTTTTGATTGGTCTCTGGTAGCTGGTACAGGGTGCTCATGGGCACATCGATCTCATAACCAACACCTTGGCAATCTACCAAGAGGCGGGGCGGATGAACTGAAACGAGGATACCTTGAATGCGACCAATCATATAAAGATCTTAACCTGTTTGTATTGTTATTTCTTGCTACTCTTTTTGGGTGCAAGAGTGGCAGCAATTGCTTTCGGAATCTGGGCGTGATGTGCAGCGCAAATCGCTACCCCTAAAGCATCTGCAGCATCTGTTCCGGGTGCGCGGCTAAGGCGTAGTAAACGTTTTACCATTTCTTGAACTTGTGGCTTAGTAGCTCTACCGGAGCCCACAATGGATTGCTTTACTCTTAATGCACTGTATTCAGCAACGGGAAGTTTATCTGAGACTAAAGCTGCTATCACTGCACCTCGCGCTTGACCCAGCATGAGGGTAGAGCGAGGATTGACGTTCAGAAACACTTCTTCGATAGCTGCTTGCTCTGGGTGGTAGGTCTCTAAAACCTCTTTGATCCCCGAGTACAGGATCCCTAATCTCGCAGGTAGGCCTTGGTCAGGATCACCACTTTCAATCGTCCCAGAAGCAACATAAATGAGCTTTTGGCCATCAACATCAATGACACCAAAACCGGTTGTTCGTAGACCTGGGTCGATTCCTATCCAGCGCATAAATGATTAGTGACGGAAGTGGCGTGTGCCAGTGAAGATCATGGCGATACCATGCTCATTGGCCGCCGCAATGATCTCGTCATCACGCATACTGCCACCAGGCTGAATGGCGCAACTTGCTCCACCATTCACAACGACATCTAAGCCATCTCGAAATGGAAAGAAGGCATCACTTGCCACCGCAGAGCCTTTCAGGCTAAGACCAGCATTTTCAGCCTTAATACTTGCCATGCGAGCAGAGTCTACGCGGCTCATTTGGCCTGCGCCAATACCCAGCGTCATGCCATTAGCGCAATACACAATCGCATTGGATTTCACAAATTTTGCAACGCGCCATGCAAACATCATGTCGTGCATTTCGCTTGGAGTTGGGAGTCGCTTGCTGACAACACGCATTTCATTCTCAAGCACGTTCTTCGCATCGGGGGATTGCACTAGTAAGCCACCACCCACGCGTTTGAAGTCAAAAGTATTAAATGCAGTACCCAGAGGAATCTCTAAGAGACGCACATTTTGTTTGGCAGCGAAGATGGATTTTGCTTCATCACTAAAGCTAGGGGCAATTAACACCTCCACGAACTGCTTAGAAATTGCTTCAGCTGCAGCGCCATCACAGGGCACATTAAAAGCAATGATTCCCCCAAAGGCTGAACTTGGATCTGTTTTGAAAGCCTTTTGATAGGCCTCAATGGCGTTGGCAGCAACAGCTACACCACAAGGATTAGCGTGTTTGATGATGACGCAGGCTGCAGCACCACCAGCATTACCAGTGAAGCTTTTGACGCACTCCCAGGCAGAGTCAGCATCAGCGATGTTGTTATAAGAAAGTTCTTTGCCTTGCAATTGTTTGTAATTCGCAAGCGCGCCATCGACCGGATGGATATCTTTATAGAAAGCGGCCGATTGGTGTGGGTTCTCACCATAACGCATCTCTTGTACTTTTTCAAAGGCAAGGTGCAGTGTTTCTGGATAAGCAGAACGCTGCTTGTGATCGAGGTCATCACCTAGTGCAGATAAATAATTTGCAATCGCGCCATCATATTGAGCAGTGTGGGCAAATACTTTTTTGGCCAAACTCAAATTGGTCTCATAAGAAACTATATTTTGATTGACTTTCATTTCTTCGAGAACAGGCGCGTAATCATCTGGGGAAATCAATACAGTCACATCTTGATGATTCTTAGCGGCAGCGCGCAACATCGCAGGACCACCAATATCGATGTTTTCAACTGCATCTTCAAATGAACAATCCGCTTTAGCAACTGTCTCATTAAATGGATAAAGATTAATCACGAGCATATCGATCGTATCGATGCCATGTGCTTTTAAGGCAGCCATATGCTCAGGAAAGTCTCGGCGAGCCAATAAACCGCCATGCACCATCGGATGTAAGGTCTTTACGCGACCATCGAGCATCTCTGGAAACTTAGTAAGCGAAGCTACTTCCACTACGGGTAGATTATTTTCAGCCAGAAGTTTTGCAGTACCACCAGTAGAGATCAGCTTGATGCCTTGCTCATGAAGGGCTTTAGCGAACGGCACAATGCCATCTTTATCGGAAACAGAGAGTAAGGCTGTGCGGATCATATTTTTCAGAAGGTTGAATTAATCAAGAGTTTGCAAATGGGGTCTGACTTATTTCAGGAGCTGATGCTCAACTAACTTCTTATGAAGCGTATTACGGTTGATGCCAAGGTACTGTGCCGCCAAAGATTGATTCTGCTTTGCGTGCTGCATTACCAATTCCAGCATGGGCTTTTCAACTACTGCGAGAACCATTTGATACAAGTCAGAGGGAGGTGTTCCTTTGAGATCATCCAAGTAAGCTTGGAGTTGAGTCTCAATGCATTCGGTGATGGGGTGCTTATTAGTCATGAATAAGTTGAATAAAAAACTAAATTTAGGCTGCTTCTAAAAATAACAAACTATCTGAATGGGATTTCATTTCATTGAAAAAATCATTCACCATTTGTAATTGGGTTTTGCAATCATCGGCAGTGTTCATTCTTTGGCGGAAGGCATGGGAGTCACGCAAGCCCTTGCAGTACCAACCGATATGTTTACGCGCTGTGCGCAGGCCGACATATTCACCATAAAACTCATAGTGATCTATCAGATGGGCATTCATGATCTCTTGAATCTCATTAATCTGCGGCGTTGGTAATTTTCCGCCTGTTTCCAGAAAGTGATTAATCTCACGAAAAATCCAAGGACGTCCCTGAGCAGCGCGACCAATCATGATGGCATCAGCACCGGTTTCTTTCAAAACAAATTCTGCTTTTTCTGGAGTAGTGATGTCGCCATTGGCAACTACAGGAATAGCAACACTATTTTTTACTGCGGTAATAGTTTCATATTCAGCTTCGCCGTGATACAGATCAGCTCGAGTACGGCCGTGAACTGTCAGCATGGAGATGCCAGATTGCTCAGCAAGGCGCGCAATATGAATCGCATTTTTATGTTCACGATCCCAGCCTGTTCGAATCTTTAAGGTCACGGGCACCGCATCAGGACCCACCCCTACAGCCTGAACTACTGCTTCTAAAATTTGCTGCACCAAGGGCTCATCTCTTAGCAGTGCGGAACCAGCCGCAACATTACATACCTTTTTGGCTGGGCAACCCATATTGATATCAATAATTTGGGCGCCATGATCAACGTTAAGCTTGGCTGCAGCAGCCATCATCTGCGGATCAGCCCCAGCAATTTGGACTGCGATAGGCTTAAATTCACCTTGGTGGTTAGCGCGACGTTGGGTTTTTTCGCTCTTCCAAAGCAAAGCGTTGGAGGCGATCATTTCAGTTACGGCATAACCAGCACCGAGCTTTTTGCAAAGCTGACGAAATGGACGATCCGTTACCCCAGCCATTGGGGCAACAAACAATTTATTTGCGAGAAGGTATGAGCCAATCTTCATGTGTTTCAGGCTAGGTTCCGGAGGGCTTTTATGGCTAGAGGAAAGGGTGTCACTTTAGCACAAATCGGCCAGCATTTGCCTAAAAATTAGGCACACTCCATGACTGAGGTCAAGCAGGAAATACTTGTATTTTGGAGGCTATCTCAGCCTCTTAGCGCCTACCAAACATCATCTGCCGGGCTAAGGCTGTTTTGATGGGAGGAAGCCATTGGAGAGCCGATAAACCCAATCCACGACCAATTACAACAGGAAGTAGATTGGAGGTGAAGATTCTGGCCATGAAGTCGGTTAGACCTATGGTGGCGGAACGATCGAGCTTGCGACTTTGGGCATATTCCTGCAGGGTGGTTTCAATGGCCATAGGCGTTTTCTGATCCTCAGACTTAGAGAAGAGGATGCTGAGTTTTTCAGCCAAGAGATAAGCATCTCTCAATCCAAGATTGAGACCCTGTCCCGCAACGGGATGCAAGGTCTGGGCAGCATTGCCAATCCAAACTTCATTTCCTTGAGTAATTTCTTTGCGGTAATTGAGTCCTAGTTCGTAAAGTCGGCGATCTTGGATTTTAAGAAATTGTCCAATGCGTGAGCCAAACTCAGCTTGCAAGCTTTTCAGAAAATCAGCATCACTTAAAGCTAGGCGTGCCTGTGATGAACTTGGAGTTCCACACCAAATCAGATTCAGAATCTTGGGCCCATAGTGGCTAGGTAAAACAGCCAAAGGTCCTTCAGAAGTGAAGCGCTCCCATGCTTGGAAGGGCAATGCATTCTCAACCTCCACTAAGCCAACTAAAGCTGATTGTTCATAGTCTCTGCCGGATTCCACCCAGTCTTGGGTTTTAAATAAACCACCTTCAGCATGCACTACACACTTGGCTTGAATGTTTTCAGCATCGTCACTGGCGTCGATATGTTTCCAAATAAAGTGGGGACTATTTTTTTGAATATCTCTTAAGGCTTTACGCAGAGTGAGATGTATATCGCGATAACGAATGATATGGCCTAAAGCCTCTTGACCAAGCTCTTCGCGGGTCATCAGAGCACGACCAAAGCGACCTGCTTGCGAGACATGCACCCGATGAATATCAGCACATTCAGTAGACCACGCATTGATAGTATCTAGCAGTAGCTTGCTGCCGTGAGATAGGGCAACTCCTCGGCTATCAGCATTAACTAAATCAGCGTCATCTACAGAATTGCGATCCAGTAGCGCGATATTGGCTTCAGGAAATTTTTGCAAGCACCATGCTGTACAGGCTAAGCCAACTGGCCCACCGCCCTGAATCACAATATCGAAGTTTTCTGCTGACATGCTTGCTAATTTATTTTGTATTGGTAAGACTTTAATTATTTTTCATGAGTGCTTCGATTTCATCTGCTTTAACTGGCGCGCCACGAGAAATCAATTCACATCCAGAATCGTTCACTACGGCATCATCCTCAATGCGGATGCCGATATTCCAAAAGCGTTCATCTACATCATCAGCAGGACGAATATATAAGCCTGGCTCGATAGTGAGTGCCATGCCTGGCTTAAGAACACGCCATGGCTTTTCTGAAGCGTTTGCTGCTGCGTCAAGTGGTTCGCGATAGGAGCCAACATCATGCACATCCATGCCCAACCAATGTGAGGTGCGGTGCATATAAAAGCGACGATAGGCTTCAGTCTCGATTGCGTTATCCAAAGAGCCTAATTCCGCCAGCTTAAGCAGCTTCTCATCTAGTAAGCCTTGCGTGAGCACTTTAAGCGCTGCCTCATGGGGTTGCATAAATGTATTGCCGGGCTTCGTCATTGCGATAGCGGCTTCTTGCGATGCAAGCGTAATGTCATATAGAGCGCGTTGTGGACCCGAGAATTTTCCGTTCACCGGGAAGGTGCGAGTGATATCTGAAGCATAGCTATCAAGCTCGCAACCCGCATCAATGAGACACAGGTCTCCGCTACGCAGCTCAGTATTACCAGCGCGGTAATGCAGGATGCAAGAGTTGGCGCCACCAGCAACGATGCTGTTGTACGCAACACTTTGTGCACCGCTATAGCGAAACTCGTGAAGTAGTTCTGCCTCGAGATGATATTCATGCACACCAGGTTTGCAGGCTTGCATGGCACGAATGTGAGCACGCGCAGAAATCGCGGCTGCACGACGCATGATGTCAATCTCATGAGCATCTTTAAAAAGACGCATCTCATGAATCAAACTTTCAACATCATGAAATTCCGAAGGGGGGTTCACGCCAGCACGCGCCTGCGCTCGCACTTGTTTCATCCAATGGCGTAAGCGACGATCTATTTCGGCGCTTTCTGAAAGGCGAATATAGACAGCATCTTGATCTGCTAATAACTCACCCAGTTTTTTATCTAAGTCATGATTACTATGCGCATACTCCACTCCCAAGGCTACTGGTGCGGCGTCTGGTCCTAAACGAATGCCATCCCAAATTTCACGCTCTGCATCCTTGGGCCTGCAAAAAAGATGTGACTCCAATTGGGGTTGTGATGTCGATCCAGTAATTTTGAGTACGAGGCTTGCACCTGGCTCTTCAAAGCCAGTGAGGTAGAAAAAATCACTGTCATGACGATAGGGAAACTCACTATCTCGATTACGCGCTGTCTCGAGCGCTGTAGTGATGATGGCAATGCCACCATCAGTTTTGGCGCAGATCAGTTTTGCGAGCTCAACTCGACGTTGTTGGTAAATGGCGGAATTATTCATTTGCTGCATTGAGTTCTTGTAATCGTTGGGGTGTACCTACATCGTGCCACGGTCCGGTATATTTTTCACCGGATACCTTATTTTTAGCCATAGCCTCCCTCAAAATTGGAGCGAGCTTAATAGGCGCGTCTAATTCCAGGTCCTTAAAAAGATCCCGGTGATAGAGTCCAATGCCCGAAAAGGTGAGTTTTTCAGCGCCATCTAGGGGTTCATTGGCTACCTGAGAGCCCTTAATATAAAAGTCACCTTTAGGATGTTGAGTTGGGTTGGGAACCATTAAAAGGTGTGCCAGAGGTTTATTTGGCATGCTTCGTAATTCAGAAGCGAGGTCCAAGAGCTTCTCAATTGGCAGGTTTGGGCTAAAAACATCCCCATTGATCACTAGGAAATAATCGCTTGGCTTCAGTAAAGGCAAGGCTTTCCGAATACCGCCCGCCGTTTCTAGGGCGCTAGTTTCTGGGGAGTAGCTAATGTTGAGCCCAAATTGACTGCCATTTCCCAGTGCATGCTCAATCTTCTTACCAAGCCAAGCGTGATTAATTACTACATCTTTGATGCCTGCATCACTGAGCGCCTCCAAATGCCAGGCTAGTAAGGATTTATTTTTAATGGTGAGGAGCGGTTTGGGTAGTTCATCTGTCAAGGGACGCATGCGCTCGCCTCGACCTGCTGCCAATAAAAAGCATGGAATGGGATTGGGCTTATTCATGATGAGCGACTATTCATCCAAAGTAGTGCGCGTTGATTCTAGAATGCGAGCCAAGGCCTTTAGTTCAATATAACGATTGGAAGTGGCAATCGCATATTCGAGCACCAGAGGAATATCTTTGAGATAGCCATCTTTGCCATCACGATGAAACAGTCTTGCAAAAATACCCAAGACCTTCAGGTGCCGTTGTAAACCCATCCACTCAAAGTCACGATAGAACTGACCAAAATCGTTTGGCATGGGCAAGCCTACTTGACGACCTTCTTCCCAAAATTTAATGACCCAATCAATCACGCGTTCTTCAGGCCATGCAATGTAAGCGTCACGCCAGAGTGAAGATGCGTCGTAAGTGATGGGACCATAGACTGCATCTTGAAAGTCAATCACGCCAGGATTATTTTTTTCAGTCACCATCAGATTGCGTGAATGGTAGTCACGATGAACATAGACTTGTGCCTGCGCAAGATTATTTTGAAGAATAATTTCAAATGCTTGCTTAATCTGCAAATTCTGAAGTTTACTTAATTCGATATGCAGATGTTTTCCTAAATACCACTCAGGAAATAAATCTAGCTCACGTTTCAGCAATGCCTCATCATAGTTTGGTAACACATTTGGTTTACTTGCTAATTGCATTTGTACTAAGGCGTGTGTTGCATCTTTATAGAGAGCGTCGGCACTCTCCGAATTGAGTTCTGCAAGGTAAGTTTTAGTGCCCAGATCCTTGAGCAAAAGAAAGCCCTCAGCGACATTTTTTTCTAAGATTCTAGGAACATTTAAACCGGCATTTTCGAGCAATAAATCGACCTCAATAAAAGCGTCCAAGGGTTCGTGTTGGGGTGGGGCATCCATCACGATCAAAGTCGGAAAATCCGGGTTTTTGGACGCAATCCGGAAATACCGCCTAAAGCTGGCATCTGCCGAGGCAGGGGCCAAAGTGGGTAGATCTAATTGCCAGCTAGGCTCAAGGCCTTTTAGCCAGCTACGGAGGGTGTCTAAGCGAGAGTCGGTCATGGTCGATTCGTATAATAAGGCGGGTCTGGATCTATGAGTCATTATCGCCGTCGCGCCGGCCTTTGCGCCCCTCTTTTTGTAACTGTTACCCTGCGATTAATAATGGGGGTTGTGTTGTCGCAATTTGCGCTTGCAAGTCAAGCTCAGGCACCTGCACCTTTACCCCCTTCCGCGCAGTCTTTAGGTAGCTCCGCTAACTCCGTTTTAATCCCTGATCGTGGCGATGTCACAGTCTTGAGGTTGGATGATCAATTGCGAGTTGGTAAACCGATTAATGATGGGCAAGCTTTAACCTTTACCTCTAGTGATTCGATTGACGGAATCGTTGATCGCGAAATGCGCCTGAAAGGGCGCGCACAAATTCGTCGTAATGGCGCAGTGATTAAAGCCGATGAAATTAAATATGATCCTGATTCTGATGTAGCCAATTTGTCTGGCAATACGGAGTTTTCAAAAGGCAACGCATCCTTCAAAGGACCTAAAGCACGTTTTAGGGTAGATGCTCGTGAAGGAGAAATGGAGACTCCTTACTACGAGCTACGTGATAACCGTGCGAGCGGTAATGCAAAAAAACTGACGATCCAAACTACCGATGTATTTGTGTTTGATAAAGCCACCTATACAACTTGTACTCCAGAAAATTTAGATTGGTATTTCACAGCCAGTACGCTGGAAATTGATAATGAGCAAAAAGAAATGGTTGGCACGCACGGCGTCATGCGATTCTTTGATGTGCCCATTGCTTACACGCCTTACTTCACTGCACCAACATCTAATCAACGCCGTTCCGGAATTTTGGCGCCAGTAGCTGGCTACAACTCTAATAATGGTATTGATGTAACGCAGCCTTATTACGTCAATATTGCACCTAATCGTGACTTACTTTTGCTGCCTCGCGTTATGGGACAACGTGGAGTGCAGTTGGGTGCTAAGTACCAGTTTTTAGATAAGCAGTACTCAGGTAACTTGATGGGCGACTATCTTCCCTACGATCGTAAGACTGGCACTGATCGTTGGCGTTATGACTGGCAGCAGAGACAAAATTTTAGTGGCGACTTGTTGGGTATGGGCGGGATCCCCATTGCTGGTGCTTGGACTGGTTATGCCAATGTAGCGCGAGTTTCGGATAACTTATATCCAACTGACTTTTCCCAAAGTATCGCTGGTGCGGTTACTAGCCAGTTCCGTCAAGAGGTCGGCACTACTAAAAACTTAACGGGAAGCTTAAGTAACTGGACTGTGGGAGCCAGGGCAATGACTTTCCAGACTTTGCAGCCTGACCCTACTGTGACAGTACAGTCCCCATACAATATTTTGCCGAATGTCACAGCCGCCTATAACAATCGTTTAACACCAGCAGTCGCTGATACTAGTGGAAAGTACATTACTTTACCCACGGGTCCTGCAACAACTTTTTCAACAGATTTCACGCGCTTTGCCTACAACATTGGTGGAAACTTGGCGGCAACTGCTCCGGGTGCTTACAGTCAGGCCGATCGAACGGTGATTAAGGGCGCCATAGCCCTTCCCCAGATTACGCCTGGTTACTACATCACTCCAAAAGTGAGTTTTCAGTCAAACACCTATAACGTAACACCATACAACCCTGTGGGTGCCCCAGCTGCTCAAGGATTCACTATTCCTACATTGAGTTTGGATTCAGGCTTGGCATTTGAAAGAGATGCGGCTGAATTAAAAGGTTTCTTTGGGCGCGATATGTTGCTCACAATGGAGCCAAGAGCTTTTTACGTTTATACGCCATTTGAGAGCCAGGCTCAAACTCCTCTGTTTGATACGGCGGATGCCGGTTTTGGTGTCAGTCAAATTTTTAGTGAAAATACTTTCGTTGGTAATGACCGTATTGCAGATAACAATAAGTTAACGGGTGGCATCACCAGTCGCATGATCGAGGCCAATACCGGCGCAGAACGAGCCAATGTAACCCTTGCACAACGTCAAGCCTTTACGGGGCAGAAGGTGGGCCTCAATGGCACTATTGCAAACCCTACAACCTATTCGGACACATTGGGCTCTGCTTCAGTTCGCCTGCTTGGCAACTTTAGTACAGATGTATTTGGACAGTACAACACGCAACTAAATCGCTTAGTCCAAACAACAGTAGGTGGTAGTTGGCGGCCTACGCCTGGAAGAAGTTTGAATTTTGGCTATCGGAATGTTTGGACTCCGCCAACACAAGCATCTATTCAGAATAACCAAGCGTTTGTCCCCTCAGCAACCACTACTGATCAATACAATGTTTCAGGGCAATGGCCTATTACGCGTGAAGTATCTGTTTTGGGCCGTTGGGGTTATGATGCTTTAACCACTAAAACGCTCAATACGCTGGTGGCCTTAGAGTGGACGCGTGACTGCTGGACTTTACGCGGCGCTTACTCACAGATGCTCAACACCTCACAAATTACAACTACTCAGGTTTTATTCCAAATAGAATTTAGGGGCTTTGGTAGTGCTGGTAGTAATCCAGTTGATATCATGAAGCTTAATGTTCCCGGATATATGCCTACTTCCAAGCCTATACCACCTTCAATTTATGAGAACTATCAATGATGCGTAGGAATCGATTTAACCAAGTACTTGCAGCCATTATTTTGGCTGGTGCTGCTTTTCTGTCTCAGCTTACGTTTGCACAAGATAGCTCAAAGACTTCAGCTGATAGCAAAATTCGAAATATTGATGGTGTTGCGGCAGTTGTGAATACAGGCTACGTGACGCGTAAGGAGATTGATGATCGGATCGCTGCTCTGCAAAAGCAGGGGGGCAAGCTTCCCGATGCTGCCGAGTTGCGTAAGACAGTACTTGAGCGCCTCATCCTTGAAAAAATTCAATTACAAAATGCTGATCAAGAAGGCATTGCAGTAAGCAACAAAGAGCTAGATAAGATTATTGGTGATATTGCTGCCAAGAATAAATTAACACTGGCTGAGTTAAAAGTAAAAATTGCCGCTACTGGCAGTACTTATGAGCGCTATAGTCAAATGCTGCGCGATGATGTGATTATTAGTCGTTACCGAGAGCGTGAGGTCGAGGGTAAGGTCAAGATTTCTGATGCGGAGATAGATAACTTTATTTCTGACCGCAATCGTGAGGTGGCTGGTGGAGGAAAGCCTGCACGCTCAATCCCTGCTGCAAAAGGTGAACCAGAAGAGATCGACCTTGCGCAGATTTTTATTCCTGCAGATGCCAATGCTGGGGCTAGTGCTCAGGCTGAGGCAAAGAAGAAGGCGGAAGCCCTTTTACGTGAAGCTCGTGGGGATGTCGATTTCTTGCAGTTAGGTGCAATGGCCGCAAAAGATAATCCAAAAATTAAGTTTCAAGATTTGGGTTACCGTACCCCAGATCGCCTTCCGCAACTGTTTTATGAGGCTGTCAGAAATACAGGCAGTGGACAAGTTGCCAATGCTGTAGTGAAGAGCCCCGCGGGCTACCATGTTCTGAAGGTTTTAGATCGTCGAGCGCTAGTTGCTGGCGCTCCTGAGCCGCAGCAAGCTGCCCCCCAAGAAAGTGCGACCACCCCACAAAATATTATGGTGACGCAGACTTTGTCTCGCCATATTTTGTTACGCAGTCGTGCGGGCTTGACAGACCAAGATGCTGAAAGACGTCTCTCGGGTTACCGTGATCAGGTTCGTGCAAAAACTGCTGATTTTGGTGACTTAGCTAAAAAATATTCTGAAGATGGGTCTGCTGCTAATGGAGGTAATTTAGGCTGGATGGGCCCTGGTGATTTAGTTCCAGAATTTGATCAAGCAATGAATCGCTTACAAATAGGTGAAGTTAGCAATCCAGTAAAGACGGAATTTGGTTGGCACTTAATTCAGGTGCTCGAGCGTCGTGAAGCGCAGTTGACTTTAGAGAAGCAACGTCAATTTGCACGTGCAGCTATTCGTGAACGTAAGTTCGAGCAGGCTTATCAAGATTGGCTACGTGAATTACGCGACACCGCTACGGTAAAGATCATTAACGCAGATGATCCAGCAGCTAGCCCCCGTTAATCTCGTTATTAGCTCTGGAGAGCCTGCAGGGGTTGGTCCAGAGGTTTCTATTGCAGCTGCATTAGCCTTCTTGCTAGAGGAGCCTGCAAGCACGATTACTTTACTTGGCGATCACAGCTTATTTTCAGCCACTGATGTTCCTAAAGAACTTTCTAATCGTCTGAAGCTTGAATCTATTCCGCTAGCTTCTCCAGCAACTGCAGGTCAATTAAATCCTGCCAACGCACAATATGTTCTGAGTATTCTGGATGCTGCAGTGAAGGGTTGTCTTAATGATCGTTTTGATGCCATGGTTACTGCGCCAATACAAAAGAGCACGATCAACCAAGGAAATACTTCAAATGAGGATTTATTTGCCGGTCATACAGAATACCTAGCAAAGCTTTGCCATCAAGATCATGTTGTCATGATGTTGTGTGCGACATTACCAGCTGGCTTCTTAGGTGCGCATAAAAGCCGCGACCTTCGTGTAGCTCTGGTAACAACCCATCTACCCTTAAGGGAGGTTCCTAGTACGCTGAGCCAACAGCATATTCTGGAAACCATTCAGATTGTCGATCGGGATCTTCGGGCAAAGTTTGGCATTACTAAACCTATCATTCGGGTAGCGGGACTCAATCCGCATGCGGGTGAATCCGGTTATCTTGGGCGTGAAGAAATTGATGTCATTATTCCTGCTATCGAGGCTGCTAAAGATTTGGGTATTCAAGTAAGTGGACCTTATCCAGGGGATACGATGTTTGATGTTAAGGCTTTGGATAGCGTGGATGCGTTTATTGCGATGTATCACGATCAAGGCCTAGCGCCATTCAAGTTTGTCAGTTTTGGTGGTGGCGTGAATGTCACCCTAGGCCTGCCGATTATTCGTACTTCAGTAGATCATGGTACTGCGTTAGACATTGCTGGTAAAAATATTGCAGATTCAGGCAGCATGTTAGAGGCTTTGCGACTCGCCTATCAATTAGCGGTCAATGTAAAGAACGCAAAGAACACAAAGAACATAAAGAATCCCTCAACATGAGGCATCAAGCCCGTAAACGATTTGGTCAAAACTTTTTACAGGACTCCGGGGTCATTTATTCCATAGTGGCAGCAATCAATCCCAGTGAAAATATGCACGTGATTGAGATTGGCCCTGGCCTTGGCGCATTAACAAGGCCTTTATTAAGTAACCTAGAACACCTAGATCTTTTGGAGATTGACCGAGATTTAGTGGCTTACTGGAATCAAGAGAATCTCAAGGGTCTCAATGTGATTGAGGGAGATGCCCTCAAGTTTGATTTTCTAGGATGGGCAAATACACGCCCAGCCAATAGTGGTCTGTGTAAGGTGGTTGGCAACTTGCCTTACAACATCTCCTCTCCATTACTCTTTCATCTTGTTTCTGCTGCCCATGCAATTGATGAGCAGGTATTCATGCTCCAAGCTGAAGTAGTTGAGCGTATGGTCTCTAAGGCTGGCGGATCTGAATTCAGTCGGCTATCGGTGATGCTGCAAGCGCGCTACGATATGGAGCAAGTTTTAGAGGTTCCCTCTGAAGCATTTGATCCTCAGCCTAAGGTCAACTCTGCTGTAGTGCGTATGATTCCACGTAGAGATTTCGACTTGAGTGATGCGCAGTGGCATGCTTTGGAAAAAGTAGTAGCCGCAGCATTCTCTCAAAGAAGAAAAATGCTGCGTACGAACTTATCAGCCTTTGCTGATCGACTGTCTCTATCTGAATCTGAATTAAAAGCGCGTGCTCAGGATATTCCGGTGGAGCGCTACATTGAGTGGGCTAAAACTTTAGCCCATTAAGCCCCTGATTTCACTGGTAAGCAGCAGGATCAATCACCCGCATTTCAGCTTCAATCCACTTCTCTACTTCTTGATGAAGTTGGCCACCTGTTTTGCCGGTAGAGGGAATGGCAGGGCCGATTGAGAAGATCACTGTGCCTGCTTGCTTTAGAAAGCTATTCTTAGGCCAACAACGACCGGCATTGTGAGCAATTGGAATCACTAGTGCCTCGGTAGCACTTGCTAGCCTTGCACCACCTTTGCTATAGGGTTTGTGAGACCCGGTAGGCGTTCTGGTCCCCTCTGGAAACAACAAAATCCATTTACCTTCATTTAAGCGTTTTTTCCCTTGACCAACAACGGAGATGGCGGCAGTTTCTTTGCTGTTGCGATTAATGTGAATCATCTTGAGCAAAGCCAAAGCCCAGCCAAAGAAGGGAATCCAGAGCAACTCTCTTTTGAAGACAAAGCATACCTGCTTAGGTAGTAAGGCAATGTAAAAAATAGTTTCGTATGCGGATTGATGCTTACTTAGTACGACAACAGGTTTATCTAAAACTGCCATCATATTTTCCATGCCACGAATCTCGTAACGAATGCCGCAGAGTGGCTGCAAGATCCAGATGACGACTTTATTCCAAAGCCCAATAAAGCGATAGCGATTCTCGGGATTAAGAAACGGAAAAAACAGGATGCAAAGCACCGACCAGATCGGCGTAAATATCAGCAAAAAAAGGGTAAATAGGGCTGAGCGAATAAAAGTCATATTGGCATTAAACCTGATCTTGCAAGAGCGCAGTAGCAAATGCCATCAAATCGGCATGAATCAGCGTGCCTTCTGGGAGGCTGCCTTTGTCTAAGGTTTTACTGCCCTTCCCGGTTAATACTAAATGCGGACTAGCACCCAAAGCAACCCCTGCTTGCAGGTCGCGTAAGGAGTCACCCACAATCGGCACTCCTAATAAAGGTGTAGCACTTTGATTTTTCTTATAGCGCAACGCTATCTCTTTCATCATCCCCGGTAGGGGCTTGCGGCAATTGCATGCATTGGCATCGGTATGCGGGCAAAAGAAAATACTATCGATATGACCGCCCAAGGGTTTGAGCAGTTTATCCATCTTGCTATGCATTGCATGCAGATCATTAATATTGAAATAGCCTCGTGCTAAACCCGATTGATTGGTTGCTACAGCGATTTGATAGCCCGCTTGATTCAGTAGTGCAATAGCCTCAAGACTACCCGGTAAGGGAACCCACTCATCACTCGACTTCACATAATCATCGCGATCCTCATTGATCACACCATCACGATCAAGAATGATGAGCTTAGAGGAGCTGCTGCTCATGCTAATTTGCCGAGATCGGCAATCAGATTCATTTTCTGGTGAAGTTGTTGCAGGAGAGCAAGGCGGTTATCGCGCAGCTCTGGATTTGGATCCATCACCATGACATCAGTAAAGAATTGATCGATTGGATTGCTTAAGGCCACCAATGCCTTTAATAGGTCTACAAACCGACGTTGCTCATAAGCAGCAGTTAGTGTTGGAGTGAGTTTCTCAAGCGCTTCGTATAGAGCAATTTCGGCAGGAACTTGTAAGAGCTTACTTGAGCAAGCTCCTGGAATAGTGGTGGCATTCTTTTTCAGAATATTACTGATACGCTTGTTGGCAGCAGCTAATTGGGCAGCTTCTGCCAAGGCGTTAAATTCACGTAATGCAGCTAAGCGATCTATTAAGTCATTCAGTTGTGCAGGCGATTGACTTAATACCGCATCAATTTCTTCGGTAGTGAACGGTTTACCAGCAACCGCTTGGTCACGTAAGTAAGCACGTAGACGATCAATAATGAAGGCGTAAATATCTTCAGCTTTCGCCTTTTCTTGCACGTCTTTTTGCGAAAACTGTTTGCGAGCCAGCTCAATCAAGTCGGGCAGGCTTAGGCTGAGATTCTTTTCAAGTAAGAGTCGGCAGATTCCGAGAGCATGACGACGCAGGGCATAAGGGTCTTTATCACCGGTTGGCGCAAGACCAACACCCCAAATGCCAACGAGAGTTTCTAGCTTGTCGGCAATCGCTAAGATAGTGCCAGTTTGAGTCTGTGGCAATGCATCGCCAGCAAAGCGAGGCATGTAATGCTCGCTACAAGCAGAGGCTACTTCGGAATTTTCACCATCATGGTCTGCGTAGTAGCGACCCATGATGCCCTGGAGCTCGGGGAACTCACCAACCATATCAGTTAACAAATCCGTTTTTGCAATTTCAGCAGCACGGCTAGCAAGCGTCTCATCAGCCGATAAAGTTTTTGCAATGCCAACTGCAATACCTTGAACACGTTTGGTGCGATCCAATTGATTGCCGAGCTGATTGTGATAAACCACTTTTCCTAGATCGGCTACACGAGATGCCAATGGACGTTTTTGATCTTGTTGGAAGAAGAAGCGTGCATCGGAAAGTCTTGGACGCACTACACGTTCATTGCCGGAAATAATCGCTTCTGGTTTATCAGTCTCGATATTGGAAACAATTAAGAAGCGATTGCGTAACTTGCCTTGCTGATCAGTCAGTGCAAAGTATTTTTGATTGGTCTGCATTGTCAGAATCAGGCATTCTTGTGGAACCTCTAAAAACTCTTGATCAAAGTGGCATTCATAGATTGCTGCCCACTCTACTAAAGCAGTCACTTCGTCTAACAGGCTATCTGGCATCAACACTAAATCAGCACCAGCAGCTTTTAATAATGCAGATTTGATAAATTCATGGCGCTTATTGAAGCTTGGCAATACTTTTGCTTTAGTAGTGAGATCGGACTCATACTGATCGGCAGAGGCAATCGTAATAAGGCCTGGAGCTAAAAAGCGGTGACCTTCTGTTTGGTTTGCTGCATCAATGCCTAATGCGCTGATATGCAATGTTTGTTTGCCATGGAGAGCAATGATGCGGTGCGCAGGACGTGCAAACTCAACGTCTGCTAGTTCACCATTTTTTTGTAGCACTTGATAGTGCATCATTTTGGCAATGGGTAATTTGCCCAGTGTTTGCTCGAGGGCTTGTTGAGCAGTTTGCTCTAATGCCGCACCTTTGGCGATGACATTAAGATATAGGGCTTCATTCTTACCTTCGCCCGCTTTTTCTAAGGTGGAGAGGTCAATATCTGCATAGCCCAAAGAGGCCAATTTCTTTTGCAGTGGTGCAGTTGGCTTTCCATCAGCATCAAAAGCAATGCTAGTTGGGAGTAATTTTTCACGTACTGGATAGTCTGGAGCTTGGCTCAAGACATGAGTAATTTGAACAGCAAGGCGACGCGGTGTTGCATAGCCAATCGCAAGAGAGTTTTCACTCAAGAGCCTAGCAGCTTTTAGAGTTGAATAAATACCTTCACTAAAAGCATCGCCTAAGCGGCGCAATGATTTTGGTGGAAGCTCTTCGGTAAACAACTCAATCAGAAGGTTGTCTGATTGAGGGGCGGAATTCGGTGTACTCATAATTGGATCGAGCTACTTAGGCTTTGGATTGACGTTGGCACATCGGGAAACCCAACTTCTCACGAGACTCAAAGTAAGCCTGCGCTACTGCGCGCGAGAGATTGCGGATACGTCCGATATAGGCTGCACGCTCGGTAACCGAGATAGCGCCACGGGCGTCAAGTAAGTTAAAAGTATGTCCAGCTTTGAGTACCATTTCATAAGCGGGTAAGGCTAATGGCACCTCCATCAAGCGCTTCGCTTCACTTTCGTAATTGGTAAAGTTGGCGAACAATAGATCGGTATTGGAGTGCTCAAAGTTGTAGCAAGACTGTTCTACTTCATTCTGGTGATACACATCACCGTAAGAGATACCGTCAGCCCAAACGAGGTCGTATACGTTGGAGCAATTTTGGATATACATTGCCAAGCGCTCAATACCGTAGGTGATTTCGCCCAAAACAGGTTTGCAGTCAATGCCGCCCACTTGCTGGAAATAGGTGAACTGCGTCACTTCCATGCCGTTGAGCCAGACCTCCCAGCCTAAGCCCCAAGCACCTAAAGTTGGATTTTCCCAATCATCCTCAACAAAACGCACATCGTTCTTTTGAAGATCAAGACCCAAGGCGGCCAGCGAGCCTAAGTAGAGCTCAAGAATATTTTCTGGCGCAGGCTTTAGTACTACTTGGTATTGGTAGTAGTGCTGCAGGCGATTCGGATTTTCTCCGTAGCGACCGTCTTTGGGTCTGCGTGAAGGCTGGACGTAAGCAGCTTTCCATGGCTCGGGGCCAATGGCCCTCAAGAAAGTGGCTGTATGCGATGTACCGGCACCGACCTCAAGGTCAATAGGTTGCAATAGGGCGCAACCTTGTTGGTCCCAGTAATCTTGAAGCTTGAGAATGATTTGCTGAAAAGTAAGCATGATGTACCTGGCTAAGCCTTTGATTTTACATGGCTAAGCTGGTGAACTAGGAAATTACGAATAGATACTTTTTTGGCGAATCAGGCCCAAGAGGAGTAAGAGGCAAGAAAGGCTCAATATAGGTGCATTTCCCCAAAGTACATAAGGAGTAGTGCCTGAGTAGGCCTGAATACTGGTCTTTAAGATGCCCTCGGTGAATTTGGAGAGTTCTGCCAAAATTTTGCCATCTGGTCCCAGTACTGCCGTGATCCCAGTATTGGTTGCTCGTAATGCAGGAAGACCTGTTTCTAGAGAGCGTAATTGTGAAAGTCGTAATTGTTGTGTTGGTGCTTGAGAATCCCCGAACCAGGCGAGGTTTGTCATATTGATAAAGAGATTGGCTGATTCTTTGCTATTGCGTAAACGTGTAGCCAGCTCATCACCAAATACATCCTCATAGCAAATAGTAATGGCTGCATAGAGTGGCAACTGCCCCTCTCTGTTAATCAAGAAGAGGGGTTGATTTTGAGATCCTCTGGAAAAGTCACTCAATGGCACGCTAAATGCATTTACAAACCAACGAAACCCTGGGGGAATAAATTCTCCAAAAGGAACCAGATGCGACTTGTCGTAACGATAAGGCGGATTACTTGGACTAAAGCCGATTGCTCGATTGGAGAATTCTCTTCCATCTGCGGGATTAAAGTACCGCCCCAAAATACCAAATAAAAGGAAGCGCTTATTGTTGACTGCAAAGTCCTGTAGATCTTCTAGAGTACCTGTGGGTAAATTGGTCTCAGGCCATGGTAAGGCTGTTTCTGGAGATACTACCAAGTCTGCTTGCGAATCGAGCATTGCAGATTTATAAAACGCAATTTGTTGCAGCATACCCTCTGGTTTAAAGACTAAGCTTTGAGCAATGTTTCCCTGAATGAGTTCTACAGTGAGAGGCTCGCCGGTAGGCTTTGTAAAAGACCAAAAGCTTAATAGTTGACTCAGTACGATTAGAGACAGCACAGAAATTGAGCTGGCTTTGAAGTGTGATCTCAAGAAGAGTAATTGCCGAGACGCCAACACTGCAAAAAACGTACATCCCAGTCCACCTAAATATGGGGCAACTGGTGCAAAAGGACCATAGACTTGAGCCTCTCCTAGGCCCATCCAAGGAAAGCCAGTAAAGAGTATGCCGCGAAAATATTCTGTTGCTACCCAGCTTGACGCTAAAAGTAGGCCTGGAAAAAATAGCCCCTTTGAAAAATGTAATGTGAGGCAGGCGCAAGCGAAAAAGATAGCCAATAAGCCAGCCAATAGGAAAACTGCAGTGCAGGAGAGTATGACATTCATCCCGCCAATGTCATGCAGGCTAATGAAGATCCACCAAAGCCCTAGTACGAAGTAGCCAAGGCCAAATGACAGCCCCAGGAAAAATGTACTCTTAAAAGAAGTGGATTGATGTTTTGTAATTTGCCACCAAATTAGACTGAGGATCGGAATCTGAATCCATCCACCTAAAGGTAGTTCTGCAACACTCGCCAGTATTGCACCAAGAGTAAACAACATCAGATAGCCGATGTTGCCGCTAAGCCTTGGCAGTAGGCGATCAATCAAGGCAATCCTTAGTCAGGCTTTTTGGGCAGTTGTCGCGCAAGCAGAATATGAATTTGTCTTGGATCAGCACGCTGAACTTCAAATTCAACTCCGTCGATTTTGATCAGTTCACCCATCTTCGGTACTCGACCAAGATGTTGAATGACTAAACCGGCAACCGTTTCAATGCCGTCAACTTCAAATTGCGTACCCAGGGTCTCATTAAATTGCTCGAGCTCAGTAATGCCTTTTACGCGAATATCGCCATTGTCTAAAGAAATCAGATTATCTGCCTCTTCATCAATATCGTGCTCATCTTCAATATCACCAACAATTTGCTCAAGCACGTCTTCAATCGTAATGACGCCTGCAACACTACTGTATTCATCTACGACAATAGCTAGGTGATTGCGGTTGTCTTTGAAGTCCCGTAGCAACACGCTTAAGCGCTTAGATTCAGGAATAAACACGGCAGGACGGAGCCAGTCACGTACCTGAAAATCTTTTTCACTGGAGTGACGCAATAAATCTTTTGCTAGCAAAGTGCCGATGACATTATCGCGGGTGCCTTCAAATACTGGGAAGCGTGAGTGAGCGGCAGTAATTACACTTTTGATAATTTCTGATAAGGGCTGGCTAATGTCAATCCAGTCAATCTGCGCTCTGGGAATCAAAATATCGCGAGCACATAATTGACCTACCTGAAATACCCCCTCAATCATAGAGAGGGCATCTGCATCAATTAAACCCTCTGTCTGGGCTTCCCTGAGAGTATCGATTAGTTCTTGGCGACGTTCGGCTGGGCTGGTTGGCTGTGGCGTTAAAAATTCAGCCAAGCGCTCTAAAAGGGATTTATTGGGGTCAGGCATATGGCAAGAATATCGCAGAAATAAGTAAATTCAATGAAGGAGGTGTCAAGGACGCTTTAAATGGGTGCGTAGGGATTTGCAAAGCCTAAGAACTTTAGAAGGGTAATTTCCTTACCTTCCATTTTCTTCGCTTCTTTATCGCTCTCATGGTCAAGGCCTTGGGCATGTAAGCAGCCATGAATAATCAGATGGGCTAAGTGGGCTTTCATAGCTTTACTTTGTTCTGACGCCTCTTTTTGAATCACAGGGAGGCAAAAAATAATGTCGGCAGTCAAAGTCTGGTTGCTGAGCTCGTATGGAAAAGTGAGGACATTAGTCGCATAGTCTTTATTGCGAAAGGCAAAATTGAGTTTTTTTCCTTCAGATCTATTAACAAAGCGTAAGGTGATTAGCCCATTTAATTGAATCGTTGCCTTCACCCATTTTTTGATTACTGCTTGAGAAGCAATTGCCAACACTTTTTCTTCAATTGCAGTACTGGCAAACTGAATATCAATCTCTAATTTAGAGGGGGATGATTGCTTGCCTGTCATCTTAATGGACGTACGTAGAAGTGAGCTCACTGATGAGATCGCCTCGGAGGGTGTAATTGAGTACTTCAGTGATTCGAATGTCTACCATTTGACCGATGAGTGATTCGATATCTGCATCTGGCGCAGTAAAGTGAATCACCCGATTATTGGTAGCGCGACCTTGTAGGTTCACACCATCTTTTGCTAGACCTTCAACTAGAACGCGCTCGGTATTACCCAGCATATTTTTACTAATCTGATTTGCTTGTGATTCAACTAGTGCTAGCAAGGTTTGAAGTCGCTTAAGTTTGACCTCATAAGGGGTGTCATCACTCAAATTGGCTGCGGGTGTGCCTGGACGTGCGCTGAAGATAAAGCAAAAGCTATTATCAAAATTGAGTTCTTCAACCATTTTGAGTAGTTTTGCAAAGTCTTCATCCGTCTCACCTGGAAAGCCCACAATGAAGTCGCTAGAGAGCGTCAGGTCGGGCCTCACAGCGCGCATCTTGCGAATAATACTTTTGTACTCTAGGGCGGTATAGCCACGTTTCATTGCAGATAAAATGGAGTCGGATGCATGTTGAACTGGTAGATGCAAGTGACTCACCAGCTTAGGAACTTTTGCGTAGACATCAATCAAGCGCTGGGTAAATTCTTTTGGGTGGCTCGTAGTGAAACGAATTCTTTCAACGCCGGGTATTTCTGCAATGTATTCAATCAGTAGTGCAAAGTCTGCAATCTCTTCCGTGCCACCCATCTTACCAAGATAAGCATTCACATTTTGACCGAGCAAGACAATTTCTTTGACTCCTTGAGCTGCAAGGCCAGCCACTTCAGTTAATACATCATTAAAGGGACGCGATACTTCTTCACCGCGAGTGTAGGGAACCACACAGTAGCTACAGTACTTTGAGCAGCCTTCCATGATGGAAACATAAGCCGAGCCGCGAGTTTGACGAGAGGCGGGTAGATGATCAAACTTTTCTATTTCTGGAAAAGAGATATCCACTTGAGGCCTGCCAGTTTCGCGACGTTGTGTAATGAGATCAGACAAGCGATGTAGCGTTTGTGGGCCGAAGACCACATCCACATAGGGAGCTCTACTAATAATTTGTTGACCTTCCTGGCTAGCAACGCAGCCGCCAACGCCAATTAATAAATTGGGTTTGGTTTTCTTGAGCTCACGCAGACGACCTAAATCTGAAAATACTTTGTCTTCGGCTTTTTCACGAATCGAGCAAGTGTTCAATAGAACCACGTCTGCATCTTCAGGGGTGTCAGTCATGACCATGCCTTCATTGGCATGCAGGAGGTCGGCCATCTTGCCCGAGTCGTACTCGTTCATTTGACAGCCAAAGGTTTTGATATAGAGCTTTTTCATATGCCGTTCTCAGGTTTATAGCTGGGGGCGAAGCTCAGATTTTACGGGATAAGTGGTTTAGAGCAAACGTAGGGTCAGAATCGCGACTATGGTTGGTGGAATGGCGGCTACCAACAGTAAGCCTGCAGAAACGGCCGCATTGGGGAAGTAACTGCGCAAAATAGCAATACCAGCTGGATTTGGGGCGTTGGCAATGACGGTTAGGCCGCCGCCCGCTACTGCGCCGCCAACCAGAGCTAGCTTGAATTCTGGGGAAGTGCCTTGTACTAATGAGCCTAAATAGGTGAGCGCGGCATTATCAGTAATCGCTGTTAATGCCAGACTTCCATAAAACACTGCGGTAGGACTCATCGTTTCCAGAATAGGTTGTAACCACCAACCTTGCAGTCCGCCAAGCACTACGAGTCCGGCCAAGAAGAATCCAACTAATAAAGCCTCCCGCAAAATCAGTGGGTTTTGATGTTTTGGATAGGCAGTGGTGTAGCCAATGAAAAAGAGTAGCAGCCATATGAATATGACTGGGTCATGTGCAAAGCCCACAATGCCCAGTAAAAAGAGTAGATGAATGGCTGTAATGGTGAGCGGAATGCGAACGTGATCAGCTTTACTCGTAGGCTCAACTAATTGCTTACGAAAGAGCAGCGTTACGATTGTGGTGTTGATAAAAATGGCGATCATCGCTTCAAGGCCAAAATTGGCAAACATGAAAGCGCTGCTCCAACCCCAAGTGGAAGCGACCATCAGTACAGGCGGTGCGGCAAAATTTGTTAGCGTGCCACCGATCGAAATATTGACAAATAGCACACCCAGAGTACCGAATAGAAGTGGAGTTGAGCATTTATGGCGATAGACCAAATCTCGCAATAAGAATGCTGCTAGCGTCATTGCTGCAGGTTCAGTAATGAGTGAGCCTAGTAGGGGCGTGATGCTCAGGGTCAAGAAATAGAGCGTGGGAGCTTGCTTGCTACGCAAGACGAGTTGAATTACCTTGCCGAGTTTGTGTAGCAGCTGGGTTGCAAAGTGCAAAATCGGTTTGCTACCGGCGACCACCATAATGGCAAAAACAAATAGCGGTTCGGTGAAATTGCGTTTGCTGGCGTACTCTTTTGCTGTGGCGAGATCATTGGCAAGCCATATAAAAATAATGAGGATAGCCGCCCAAAATCCAAAAACGATTTCTACTTCGCCAAGAAGATGCCATAAGCCCGCATGCTTTGGAGATTTTTTAGCAAGCGCTTCAAAATATGAAGTGCAAAAGGTATGGAGCACTGCAATGGCAAAAATAACGCTAGCACCAAGCTCGGTAGGGGTAAAGTTCATAGCTACATATTATCAGGGCGGAATTGATATAAGACCCTTAAGAATGATCAAATAAAAGTATTAGCAATTTAGGAGATTTGGATGAAATTGAAATTGGGTTATCAAGAATTAATTGCCAATGCGATGGCTCAAATTGAGACTGTGCCCTTAGAGCAAGCGCAACAATTTCTAGATGATCAAAACACAGTATTTGTAGATATTCGGGATGTAAGGGAATTGGAGCGTGATGGCATGATTCCAGGTGCAATTCATGCGCCTCGTGGCATGCTGGAATTTTGGGTTGACCCAGATAGTCCTTATTACAAGCCTATTTTTGGTGAAGGCAAGCGTATAGTGCTTTATTGCGCATCTGCATGGCGCTCTGCTTTGGCAACTGAAACCCTTCAAAAAATGGGGGTGCCAAGCATTTGTCATCTAGAAGGCGGTTTTAGTGCTTGGAAGAAGGCTGAATTGCCTGTAGCGGAGAAACATTCAAAGCCACATTAGAGTTAAATTTCTCATTGTGTGGATCTTGAAATGTATGAAATAAGCCCCATTTACTAGAGGTGATGTTCATTGATTAATGAGGGAAGAGGAAATACGCATGACAGTAGCTGGTAAAGAAACTTTAGGCTTTCAGGCCGAGGTAAAACAACTTTTACAACTGATGATTCATTCCTTGTATTCCAACAAGGAAATTTTTCTCCGTGAGTTAATTTCAAATGCGTCTGATGCCTCAGACAAGCTCCGCTTTGAGGGGATCGAGCATCCCGATTGGTATGGTGATGATCCTGATCTGAAGATCAACGTCAGTTTTGATCAGGCTGCCAGGACCGTGACTATTGCTGACAACGGCATTGGCATGAGCCGCGATGAAGCCATTGCTAACTTGGGCACTATTGCTCGCTCTGGTACGAAAGAATTTTTCTCTAAGCTTTCTGGCGATCAACAAAAAGATGCCGCTTTGATTGGTCAGTTTGGCGTAGGTTTTTATTCTGCATTTATTGTGGCCGACCGTATTACTGTAGAGACACGTCGCGCTGGTCTGCCGGCGACCGATGGGGTTCGTTGGGAGTCTGATGGTTCTGGCGAATTTACAGTAGAAAGCATTGACCGCCCACAACGGGGAACATCGATCAAGATGCATTTACGTGAAGGCGAGGATGATTTTCTCTCCACGCATAAGCTCAAGTCAATTATTCGTAAGTACTCTGATCACATCTCTTTGCCGATTCAGATGAATAAAGAAGAGTGGGATGCAGATAAAAAAGAACAAGTAATTAAAGATGAGCTGGAGAGTATTAACCAGTCCAGCGCTTTATGGGCGCGCTCTAAATCGGAGATCACGCAAGAGCAGTATGACGAGTTTTATAAGCACTTGTCTCACGACTACGAAAATCCCCTGTGCCATTCCCTGAATAGGGTTGAAGGCCGTAGTGAATTTACGCAACTACTGTATGTACCCGCACGTGCACCTTTTGATTTGTGGGATCGTAATAAGCGGGGCGGTATCAAGTTGTATGTGAAGCGGGTATTCATCATGGATGATGCTGAGCAATTAATGCCTATGTATTTACGCTTTGTCACTGGTGTTGTTGATTCAACAGATCTGCCTTTAAACGTTTCCCGTGAAATTCTGCAGGAATCACGTGATGTCAAAATTATTCGTGAAAGTTCCACTAAGCGCGTCCTGAGCATGTTGGAGGATCTAGCCAATAGCGATGACGATGCTAAAAAAGAAAAGTACCGCACCTTCTGGACTCAGTTTGGACAAGTGCTTAAAGAAGGTATTGGTGAAGATCAGCCAAATCAAGAACGCATCCTAAAGCTCTTGCGTTTTGCAAGTACACACATGGATTCTGCGGATCAAACTGTTTCCTTGGCTGAATACATTGCACGCATGAAGGAAGGTCAGGACAAGATCTATTACGTCACTGGCGATACTTTTAATGCTGCTAAAAATAGTCCGCATTTGGAGATCTTCCGCAAGAAGGGTGTCGAAGTGTTACTACTCACCGATCGAGTAGACGAATGGATGCTTTCTTTCTTTACTGAGTTTGATGCTAAGCAGATGACCTCGGTAGCAAAAGGCGGACTTGATCTCGGCAGCCTCAGTGATGAAAAGGAAAAGAAAGAGCATGAAGAGACTGAAAAGAATTTCAAGGACTTGCTCGATCGCATGAAAGCGGCCTTAGAAGACAAGGTGAAGGATGTGCGCGTGACCTTCCGCTTGACTGATTCTCCAGCATGCTTAGTCTCTGATGAGAACGAGCTCTCCGGAAACTTATTACGTATGCTTAAAGCTGCAGGTCAGCAGGCGCCGGATACTAAGCCTATTTTGGAAATCAACCCGGAGCATCCTTTGCTACTGAAGCTGAAATCCGATGACCAGCACTTTGATGAATGGACTCAGGTCTTGTTTGATCAGGCCCTCTTGGCTGAAGGCGGTCAATTGAATGATCCGGCGGCTTATGTAAAGCGTATCAATCAGCTTTTACTTGCTTAATGGGCTGAAGCTCTAAAGAAAAACCCGACTCGCATTACGCAGGTCGGGTTTTTTTTATTTCCTTACTACTAGAAAAGTCTAGTATTACTGCGGAGCTTTAGCAGGTTGATTATTTTTCCCAGCGTTGTATCCAGAGTTGTACTCAGAAGCCTGCTCTTTTTTATAGGCATCGTATACGTAACCAGAAGCTGCACCAACTGCTGCGCCACCAACTGCACCCCAGATTGGGTTGCCGTGGAAAATGGCTGTGCCAACTGCACCAGCGGCTGCACCAATGCTAGCGCCAGATAAAGTGCGTTGTTCTGTATTGCTCATGTTGGAGCAGCCTGCGATTACTAAAGTTGCGGCAGTAATAACAATAATTTTTTTCATATCAACTATTCCTTAGTCTATAGATTGAATTGGCTAGATAACTTGGTGGCTTAGATTATTTTTTGGCACAAGGGAAGCGTGACGCCAAGAAGCCCAAGAAAACACCTGCTGCAGGTTTATCAGCAGTCTGTTGATCGGATTGTCCAAACTTCACAAATTCACCAATGACTTCGTCACGTGATGGTGCTGGTTGCTTTACACAAATGTAAGGCTTTGCGCGCTGTGGGTGACGTGTAGCCAAATAAGTGTCGTAAATAGCGGTTATATAGCCTACGCAAAAGCTGCGGGATTCAGGGCTCGCTGGCAATTTACAAGTGTTTACAAGCTCTTGTGTGCTCAAAACCTGAATTTTTTCTTGAGCATGGGCTAATCCAGAAAATGTGCCTATGGCGGCTAGTAAAACTAATACTTTTTTCATGGGTTCTCCCTTGGGTGTATGTAAATTTCATAATAAACCATATTCAAGGCAGCAAATTGCACTAAATAAGTGCATTAATGAGCAAATTCGGTCTTAATATTCCCCATAATGATGCAAAAAACATGGGGGGTATTTTGGTGGAAACTTTGAAATCAGGCAGTGATGTCTTATTTATTTTGCTCGGTGCAATCATGGTCTTGGCTATGCATGCAGGATTTGCATTTCTTGAGCTCGGCACTGTACGCAAAAAGAATCAAGTCAATGCTTTGGTCAAAATCTTGGTGGACTTTGCAGTGTCAACCATTGCCTATTTCTTTATTGGTTACAGCATTGCTTACGGCGTTGACTTTTTCTCTGGCGCTGAAATCTTGGCTGAGAAAAATGGTTATGAACTAGTCAAATTCTTTTTCTTGCTGACTTTTGCTGCCGCTATTCCAGCCATTATCTCTGGCGGTATTGCAGAGCGTGCGAAGTTCAATCCCCAACTAATTGCTACTTTTATTCTGGTGGGTTTCATTTACCCCTTCTTTGAAGGTATTGCCTGGAATCAGCATTACGGTATTCAAGCTTGGATTAAGACGCTGACTGGCGAGGAGTTTCATGACTTTGCGGGATCAGTTGTGGTGCACGCGGTAGGTGGTTGGATCGCATTGCCAGCTGTCATTCTCTTGGGTGCTCGTCGCGGTCGCTATACCAAGGATGGTAACGTTGCGGCGCATCCACCATCTAGCATTCCATTCTTGGCATTGGGCGCTTGGATTTTGGCAGTAGGTTGGTTTGGATTTAACGTCATGAGTGCACAGACGATAGATAAAATCAGTGGTTTAGTAGCTATGAATTCCCTTATGGCGATGGTTGGCGGCACTTTAGCTGCATGGGTTATTGGCCGCAATGATCCAGGCTTTACTTATAACGGGCCTTTAGCTGGCTTGGTAGCGGTTTGTGCTGGCTCAGATCTAATGCACCCGATGGGCGCTTTGGTAGTTGGCTTAATTGCTGGAGCCCTATTTGTCTATATGTTTACCTTGGTACAAAACCGTTGGAAGATTGACGATGTCTTGGGCGTCTGGCCACTTCATGGTTTATGCGGTTTATGGGGTGGCTTGGCTGCGGGTATTTTTGGGGCAAAAGCACTTGGCGGGCTTGGCGGAGTCACTTTCTTGGGGCAGTTAATTGGAACTGGTTTAGGAGTTGCGATTGCCCTCATCAGTGGTTTTGTAGTCTATGGATTACTGAAGGCTGTTTTAGGTATTCGGATGTCACAAGAAGAAGAGTACGAAGGTGCCGATTTAAGTATTCACCGGATTTCTGCAAGTCCGGATCGTGAGTCAAACTGGTAGGCTTCCTTAAATATAGCCATTACCTATAATGAGTCATGGCTATATTTGAACTAGATGGAAATACTCCCCGCTTAGACGATGGAGCTTGGGTTGCCGAGAGCGCAGAAGTGATTGGTAGAGTTGAGCTTCACAAAAATGCAAGTGTGTGGCCCAAGGTCGTGATCCGTGGCGATAATGATCTGATACAAATTGGCGAGGGTAGTAATGTGCAAGATGCCTCTATTTTGCATACTGACCCTGGCTATCCTCTCATTCTTGGAAAGAACGTTACCGTTGGACATCAAGTCATGCTTCATGGCTGTCAAATTGGCGATGGTAGTTTGATTGGTATTGGCGCAGTCATCTTGAATGGCGCCAAGATTGGTAAAAACTGTTTGGTTGGTGCTGGAGCCCTAGTGACTGAGGGTAAAGAGTTTCCAGAGGGCTCAATGATTATTGGCTCACCCGCTAAGGCCGTAAAGACGCTGTCTCCAGAGCAAATTGCCAGTATTGGAGATATTGCTAGACGCTACGTCATAAATGCAGAGCGTTACTCTAAGACGCTGAAGAAAATCGCATAACTATCGACCACTCATCAACCTCTACCTACAAAAGGCATGTTGGTCGCCATGATAGTCATCGAGAGAATATTACTCTCTAGTGGTAGTTGTGCCATATGCAGGACAGCCTCTCCAACATGATCTACATCCATGCGTGGCTCAACTTTGATTGATTGATCAGCCTGCATAATTCCAGCAGCCATACGTTCAGTCATTTCTGTTGCAGCGTTACCAATATCGATTTGCCCGCAAGCAATATTAAATGGACGACCATCTAGAGCAATTGTTTTTGTAAGACCACTAATCGCATGTTTAGTTGCTGTGTATGGAGCCGACATTGGCCTAGGTGCATGGGCGGAAATAGAGCCGTTATTGATAATTCGGCCGCCTTGAGGAGATTGAGCTTTCATCATGCGGATCGCCGCCTGTGAGCATAAAAAAGCGCCGCAGAGGTTGGAATTGACCACATTCATCCATTGTTCGTAAGTAAGGTCCTCCATTGGAATTGCTGGCGCACCGATGCCTGCATTATTGAAGAGCACATCTATGCGCCCAAAACGTTCTTTTAGGGCAGCAAATAATTTCTTTACTTGATCTGGCTGACCAACATCACAAGTGATCGCAAGGCAATTTTCGCTTGTTCCACCAATATCAATAATTGCTTTTTCTAGCTTTTCTAGATTGCGTCCAGTCAGTACAACTTTGTAGTCACCTTTGAGAAGGGCTTTAGCTGCCGCCCTTCCGATGCCTACGCCAGCTCCGGTGACAAGTGCAACTTTATTATGTATTTGTGGCATTGCTTTCTTTCTAATGAATGTCTCGGATAAATCTTATATCGCCCTGCATTTACTTGGGTAATGGTAAAGCAGTTTTATAACGCACTTGTTTTAAGGCAAAGCTAGAGCGAATTTTTTCAATCCCAGGAATTGGCGTTAGTTGCTCTAGGATGAATTTTTCCAGCGCACCCATATCAGCCACTGCTACACGAATCAGATAATCGCTATCTCCAGTCATGAGATAGCATTCCATCACCTCATCGTGTTCAGAGATTCGTTGCTCAAAATCTCCTAAAGCTTCTTTAGATTGTTCTTTAAGACTAATAGAAATAAAGACGTTTAATCCAAGTCCCAAGAGCTTTGGGTCTGCTAATGCAACATAGTTTCTGATCACGCCTTTATCTTTAAGTGCTTTGACACGCATGAGGCAAGGGGATGGGGATAGGTGAACCCGCTTAGCGAGTTCTACATTGCTATGGGCACTATCATTTTGAAGCTCATTCAAAATTCTGATATCTATCACATCTAGCTTCATAAAATTCCTTAAAAATGACTTATTTCAGCATATTATGCTAAAAATTATCATATATGACCAATAATTAGCATCCTATTTTGGCTGTAATCCAACAAAATAAAGCCTTAGATAAAGCTGTAAATCTTTGGAGGGGTTGTGGGTATTGAAATTGCGTTTCTATCTCCAGGAGTCCAAAAGGATCAAGCCATCATTGATTGTGAATTTTGGGCTGGCCCTTCAACAAGAAAATTCGCCCGTGAATTTGGTGTCGATATTCAGCAGGTTCGAGGCAGTGGGCAACGAGGTCGAATTACCAAAGAGGACATTCAGCAATTTATTAAGCGCTCAATGTTGGCAAGAGAGAGTTCATCTGTACAGACTGCTCAAGGCATTGCAGGATTTAATTTTTTACCTTGGCCTAAAGTTGACTTTACTAAGTTCGGAGAGATAGAGCGCCAAGCTCGTAGTCGTATTCAGAAAGTATCGGCAGCTAATCTGGCGCGTAATTGGGTCATGATTCCAGCGGTAACTTATCACGATGATGCTGATATTACTGATCTTGAGGAGTTTCGTGCAACATTAAATCAAGAGAATCAGCAAGAAGGGATGAAGATCACTTTATTGGCATTCCTGATCAAGGCTGTAGTAGTTGCCCTTGAGAAATATCCAGTATTTAATTCTTCACTTAATGGTGAGGATCTCATCCTGAAAAAATATTTTCACATTGGATTTGCAGTGGATACCGAAGGCGGTTTGCTTGTTCCAGTGATTCGCAATGCGGATCAAAAGGGTATTCATGAGATTGCAAAAGAGACGGCTAACCTAGCTATGCTGGCCAAAGAAGGAAGGCTCAAGCCCGACCAAATGCAGGGCGCCTCCTTTACGATCTCTTCATTGGGTGGCATCGGTGGCACTTATTGCGCGCCGATTGTGAATGCGCCTGAAGTAGCTATTTTGGCTGTGAATAAGTCCGTCATCAAGCCTAAATGGAATGGTGTGCAATTTGTTCCACGTTTGATTTGCCCCCTTTCTATGACTGCTGATCATCGAGTCATTGATGGCGCCCTAGCAACACACTTCACTACACATCTCACCCAGTTATTGGGCGATTTTCGTAGGGCGATGTTATGAATTTACAAGATCAAAAGTTACAGAGGAATTTTTTATGAACGCCCCCGATATTAAAAAATATTTAAATCTTGAGCATATCGATACCGATCCTGCAGAAACTGCAGAGTGGAACGAGGCGTTTATGGATTTGCTAGCCTCTGGCGATAGTGTGCGCGCCAAGTTTATTTTGGATAACTTGATACAGCTTGCCAACAAAAAGCAAATTAATTGGGTGCCTAATTTAGTTACACCCTATATCAATTCAATACCCGTAGATGAGCAACCTCCATTTCCTGGGGATTTAGCAATTGAAGAAAAGCTAGCCTCATTGATGAGGTGGAATGCTCTAGCTATGGTAGCTAAAGCGAATGAAGCCTATGGTGAGCTAGGTGGGCACATTGCTAGCTATGCTAGTGCTGCAGATTTATTTGAGGTTGGGTTTAATCATTTTTTCCGCGCAAGAACTGAGTATGGAGATGCTAAAGATCGTGGAGACTTGGTTTTCTTCCAGCCGCATAGTGCGCCAGGCGTATATGCGCGCGCGTATTTAGAAGGAAGACTTACCGAAAATGATCTTGCGCATTACAGGCGGGAAATTACTGCCCCTGAGTCAGGCGTAAGAGGTTTATCAAGTTACCCACATCCTTGGTTGATGCCTGATTTCTGGCAGTTTCCAACTGGCTCCATGGGGATTGGCCCAATTAGCTCTATTTATCATGCACGCTTTATGCGCTACCTCAGTGATCGCAAATTATTAGATTGCTCAACTAGAAAAGTATGGGGTGTATTTGGTGATGGTGAGATGGATGAGCCAGAAAGTATGAGTGCACTGACATTAGCTTCTAGAGAAAAGCTGGATAACTTGGTTTGGGTAGTCAATTGCAACTTGCAACGCCTAGATGGTCCAGTACGTGGCAACGGCAGGATTATTGATGAGTTAGAAAAACTGTTTCGTGGTGCTGGTTGGAACGTGATTAAATTAGTTTGGGGTAGTGATTGGGATGGACTATTTGCTAGGGATACCGAGGGAGCACTAGTGAAGGCTTTTGCTCAAACTGTTGACGGTCAAATGCAAACATTTGCTGCAAAAGATGGCAGCTTTAATCGAAAAAATTTCTTTGGCCAAAATGAAGAGTTGGCTCGTCTTGCTCAAGGCATGACAGATGAGCAGATTGATCGATTAAAAAGAGGTGGGCATGATTTAGTCAAAATTCATGCGGCTTATCAAGCTGCAGCCAATCATGCTGGTCAGCCAACCGTAATCTTGGCTCATACTAAAAAAGGTTACGGTATGGGTAATGCTGGCCAAGGCAAGATGACGACGCATAGCCAGAAAAAACTGGATGATGAAGCATTAATTGAGTATCGGAATCGTTTTAATTTGCCATTAACTGATGAGCAGGCAACAAGCCTGACTTTCTTTAGGCCTGATGAGAATAGTGAAGAGCTGCAATATCTAAAAAAACAGCGCAATAAGCTTGGTGGGCACCTACCTAAGCGGTATTCAGAATGCGACAAATTAAATGTCCCAGATATCAATTCATATGCAGCATTTGCGATTAAGCCAGAAAATAAAGAGATGTCTACCACAATGGCCTTTGTGCGTATGCTTGGAAACCTGCTGAAAGACAAAGGGCTGGGGCCTCGGGTTGTGCCGATTGTTGCTGATGAAGCACGCACATTTGGTATGGCCAATTTATTTAAACAGGTTGGTATTTACTCTAGTGTTGGTCAACGCTATGAGCCAGAAGATATTGGTTCAGTACTAAGCTATCGCGAGGCATTAGATGGACAAATCTTGGAGGAGGGTATTAGTGAGGCAGGTGCGATTGCCAGCTGGACTGCTGCAGCAACAAGTTACAGCGTTCACGGAATTGCAATGCTGCCTTTTTACATCTATTACTCCATGTTTGGCTTTCAGAGAATTGGTGATGCTATTTGGGCGGCAGCAGATCAACGGGCCAGAGGATTTTTATTGGGCGCAACCTCTGGCAGAACCACATTGGGTGGTGAGGGCCTGCAACATCAAGATGGCAGTAGTCAGCTGGTAGCGGCAACGATTCCTAATTGCAAAGCATATGATCCAGCCTTTGCTGGTGAGTTATCAGTAATAGTGAATCAAGGAATGCGCGACATGTTAGTTGACCAAAAAGATTTGTTCTATTACATCACTCTCATGAATGAAAATTATGCTCAGCCTGATTTACCTGAGAATGCAGCCGATGGCGTGATTCGTGGCTGCTATAAATTCAGGACTATCAAGGCTGTCAACGGTGATGGTAAGTCTTGTGTAAGTCTATTAGGGTCTGGTGCCATCATGACTGAGGTTCTGAAGGCAGCTGATAAGCTTGCTAATGCTGGTATCAATATCGATATCTTTAGCGTCACTAGTTGGAGCGAATTGTCTCGAGATGGCAAATTAAGGGAGCAGGCAAGACTCTCAGGGGATATTAATAATACGCAAGCATATATTTCAGAGTTGCTGGCTCAAGGTCGGGGTCCGATTGTGGCTGCTACTGACTACGTACATGCACTTCCAGAAAGCATACGCGCATATATTCCTAAAGGTAGAGGATATATTACGCTCGGCACCGATGGTTTCGGTAGAAGTGATACGAGGGCAGCATTGCGAGAGTATTTCGGCGTTAATGCGAGCAGTATTTATAAGGTAGTGCAAGCATCATTGAAAGAATAATCTTTCACTTGATACCTTACGATCACTTTATTATTTGTTATTACCAAATTTTCTGGAGATGCTCAGATGTCCCTTATTCAAAAGCTCAAAGCACGCGCAGCTAACAACAATCCCGTGCGTGTGGGGATTATTGGCGCTGGTAAGTTCGGATCCATGTATCTTTCGCAGGCGCCTCGCACCCCAGGCATTCATTTGCTTGCGATCGCTGATTTATCTCCTGCTCGTGCAAAAGAATCGCTTGCGCGGGTAGGTTGGGATGCCCCTCGTTATAGTGCATCCTCATTACAAGAGGCCGCTAAGTCAGGCGCCACCTTTGTGACTGACGATGCAGAGAAAATGATAGCTAGTGAGCACATTGATATCGTGATCGATTCCACAGGCAGTCCAGCAGCCGGCATTCGTCACGCTCTACTTTGTTTTGAACATCGCAAGCACATCATCATGGTTAACGTAGAGGCAGATGTATTGGCAGGCCCTTTATTGGCACGTAAGGCGGCAGAGGCTGGTGTGATTTACTCGATGGCTTCTGGAGATCAGCCGGCACTCATCGCAGAATTAGTAGATTGGGCAAGGACGATTGGCTTAGACGTGGTGTGTGCAGGTAAAGGCACTAAATATTTACCTATCTATCACCAGGCCACGCCCGATACTGTCTGGGGACATTATGGATTTTCTGAGGAACAAGTTGCTGGTGGTGACTTCAATGCACAAATGTTTAATTCATTTTTGGATGGGACAAAATCTGCACTAGAAATGGCTGCAGTATCGAATGCCTGTAACCTCATCCCCCCAAGTAACGGTTTAGAGTTTCCGCCTTGTGGGGTTGATGACCTGCCAAATATCTTCCGTCCTGTATCTGAAGGCGGCATCCTGAAGCAAAAAGGAACTGTCGAAGTGGTATCTTCAGTGGAGAGAGATGGTCGCCCAGTATTTAGAGATTTGCGTTGGGGTGTTTTTGCAGTGTTCGAGGCGCCTAGTCAATATGTGATTGATTGCTTTGCACAATATGGCCTTAAAACGGATAGCACTGGAAAATATGCCGCAATGTATAAGCCCTATCACCTGATTGGACTAGAGCTCGGTATTTCCGTCGCCAGTATTGCGGTACGGGGGGAAGCGACAGGAGCAACTGGGGACTGGCGGGGCGATGTTGTTGCTACTGCTAAGCGCACACTGAAGGCTGGTGAGAAATTAGATGGAGAGGGCGGCTTCACAGTTTACGGAAAGCTGATGACTGCTACAGATTCACTCAAGCTTGGCGCCCTACCAATTGGTTTGGCACACAATATGTTATTAAACAAAGAGATTCCATCTGGGAAGCCGGTATGTTGGAGTGATGTGGATTACGACGCTACTAAGCAAGCCATTCAATTTCGACGCGAAATGGAAAAAGTATTCGCTTAGGTCTTAGGTAGATATTGTGCGATGGTTCCAGATCAGCCAGATCCCTGAAGAGGCAATCAGAATCATGCCAACGACGCTTAAGCCATCGGGTAGTTCACCAAAAATCAGGTAGCCATAGCCAACTGCCCAGATCAGCTGTAAAAAAACTAAAGGGGTTAGTTTGTAGGGTCGCATTTGATAGAACGCTAGTACAACCAATAGATGGGCAATTCCGCCAAATAAGCCTATCAAACCAAATAATGCATATTCATATGCAGGTAATGTGGGAAGTGGAGCCGCAATCGGTAGTAATACAGTAGAGATCACAAGCCCAACGATGCCACTATAAAAGAAAGTAGTGTATTCCGAGTCTTCAACTAGTTTTCTAGTGGATAGCTGAAAGATGGCATTGAGAAATGCCATGAAAACAAGTAGTATCGCAGCTAAATGAAAAATTGCCGAGCCTGGCCTAGCAATGAAGAGGATGCCCAGGAATCCTATTGCAGCAACCAACCAATCTTTTAGTCCAACGCGCTCACCTAATATAGGCCCTGATAGGATTGCCACCCAAATTGGAGCGGTGAATGTAATTGATGATGCCTCAGCTAAAGGCAGCCAATTGAGCCCTGCAAAAAATAAGGCTGCAGTTGCGACAAGCAAGCAAGAGCGAAAGAGTTGCAGGCCTAAATTTTGAGTACGCCAGAAATTTTTCCCTAGGAAGTACCAGGCTATCGGAGCCGCAAGTAATAATTGACCAAAAAATCGAGACCACACCACAGCGATGAGATTAGTATCTTGGACCAGAATCTTGGCCATTGCATCTACTGTAGAAAAGCAGATTCCACTTAGAATAAAAAGGAAGACTGGGGATTTCACTCCGCAGAGACTCCAGCCTTAATGCATATCCATTCTTTAAAGAGCTTCATTTTTTGACTGTTTTTAGTATTCGAGCGATAGGATAAAAAATGAGTCCTATCGGTAGTGGGTAAAAAGATTCCCTCGCCGAGTTCAACCAACTCACCTCGTGAGAGCTCTCTTTCGGCAAACCGAACGCTCTCAAGTACGGCCCCTATACCGTCGACGGCGGCTGAGACTGAGAGGGCTGCACGATCAAATGACATCTTTCGGCTTGATGGATTTTTAAGTTGATTAATCTCAAACCACCGCTCCCAAGTATGGTGATTCAGTGATGACTCGATGAGGGTTAACTTACTCATTAACTCTTCTACTGAAAGTGTAGGATCAATTAAGTCTGGCGAACACAGCGGCATAATTTTTTCTTCGCCCAGAGATAGAGATGTAATTCCGGGGCCTTCATGAGTTGCTTGATAGGAGATGGCAATATCAATTTCTTGATTGCGCAAAAGATCAATAGGCTCAGCGCCAGAAGTAAGCCGGATAGTAATGTCGGGATTATTTTTAATGAACTCCGGTAACCTTGGGCTAAGCCACTTGGCAGCAAAACTAGGTGAGCAGTGTAAAGCGAGAACTTGTGAGCTTGGAGCGAGTGTCACTTCATTACATGCCGCTTCAATGACATCAAACACTCTGGAAAGTGACTCTAAAAAACGTCGCCCTTCGGCCGTTGGTTCTACTTTGCGATTCTTTCTTAGAAATAGTGGCTTACCAAAATAGTCTTCGAGTTCTCTAATTTGATGGCTAATGGCTGATTGAGTGAGGTGTAGCTCTTTAGCGGCCAAGGTGAAGCTTTCAAGGCGTGCAGCGGCCTCAAAAGCCCGCAAAAGAACATAATTTGGTACTTTTCTCATGTAAATAGAATATACATGATTTTTATTCATCTATTCATGAATACTTATCGTTTGTCAAAACCTTTGGGAAAGTTGATGATTACGGCTTAGTTAGGTTTTGAATAAAGTCAAAGCATCAAATTCGCATCATTTTAAAAAGGAATTCACATGGCTGCGGTAATGGAGAAAGAACGTAAATTGAACTTGGGCGACAGAGAGTCCATTTATCAACCTGAAGACAAATCCCAGATTTTTCCTTACCAGCCAAAATTCAAAAGCTTTGCTGAGGAGCGTCAGCATCTCAAGGAGCGATTGGTTGCTGCATGCAGAGCATTTGCCCTAGAAAAGTTCGATTATGGATTTGCGGGACATTTAACGGTTCGTGATCCAGAGCATCCAAATTTGTACTGGACCAACCCAATGGCCGTGCATTTTGATCAAGTAAAAGTTTCTAACTTAATCCTGGCAGATCATGAAGGCAATATTTTGGAAGGTAAACATGCATTGAATCGTGCTGGATTTGTATTGCACGCAGCGGTTCATGAAAAGCATCCTGATATCGTGGCTATGTGTCATGCACATACAGTCTATGGAACAGCATTTGCAGCGCTAGGTAAACCACTAGATCCAATCTCTCAAGATGCCGCAGCATTCTTTGAGGACCATATGGTTTTAGCGGAACAAGCTGGCCAAGTCGCCGTTGAGGATAATTCAGGCTATAACGTAGCGGGCTCATTAAAAAAAGTGAAAGCGATTATTCATCGCAATCATGGCTTATTAACAGTAAGTCGTCATAGTATTGAGGCTGCAGCTTTCTGGTTTATAGCCTTAGAGCGTTGCTGCAAACAGCAGATGATAGTTGAGGCAACAGGCGTTAAGCCTGTGTTGTTATCACCAGAAACTGCGCGTTACAGCCGTGAACACGTGGGCAGTGAGTATATTGGTTGGTTACACTTCCAGCCAATCTGGGGTTATCTAAAAGAAAACCAGCCTGATATGTTTGAGTAATTGAATAGTTTTAGACATAGCTAGTGAATCAATAGGAGCACCATTAATGACAAGTAAACAGGAACAAGCGGAGAAAAAGGTCGGAGCATCTGCAGGGTCTGGAACACCCAAGAAATTGGTTCCTTACGGTGGCTACTACACAAATAAAGTTCCAGGACATGATCCTGAGCTCACAGAGGTTGGTCCTGGCACGCCAACAGGCGAGTACATGCGCGGCTTTTGGCATCCAGTTTGTATGTCAATTGAATTAACCGACACACCAAAATTTTTAACTATCTTGTGTGAAGAGTTGGTAGCGTTTCGTGATGGTAGTGGCCGCATTGGGGTTTTACATGCGCACTGCGTTCATCGCGGCGCTTCACTAGAGTATGGGCAGATTCAAGATCGTGGCATTAAGTGTTGTTATCACGGCATGGTATTTGATGTAGACGGTACTTGTTTGAATGCGCCGTTCCCTAAAGGCGAAGAAGCGGAAGCAAAAAAATATGCATGCTCAATTCAACAGGGTGCCTATAAAGCTTTCGAAAGAAATGGCTTGGTATTTGCCTATATGGGCGCACCTGATAAAGAGCCACCATTTCCAGAGTGGGAGTCTGATTTCACGGTAGCTCCTGGCGATGAGCTTGTGCCATATAGCAATTTCCAACACTGTAATTGGTTACAAGTTCAAGACAATGCTGCCGATAACTTTCATACAGCTGAATTACATGCTGCCAAAAACGTAGTAGGCGGTCACTTTCAAGGCACAACTTTTGATGAGGTAGGCTCTCCAACAATGGAAGTTCATCCGGATATGCAGTTTGTGCCAATCCATGGTGGGCGAGGCTTGGCTTGTTCTGGTGCACGTCGTGTCAATAACGATAAATTGTTTATACGTGTTCAACATCAAGTACTGCCAAACCTCAGCTTGCATGCCTACACTTCTGAGGATGGCTCTAATAAGAAGCTATTTAGCCGGTTTCACATTATTCGCTGGACGGTTCCAGTCGATGATTTCAATAGCAAGATGATTGGCTGGCGTGTGATGGGCCCCGGCATTGATACTCGTGGAATCGGACAAAAAGAGCTGGTCGGATATGAATCAATCGACTTTTTGGATGGCCAAGTTGCCTTGAGAAGAGCTGAGCGTTTTGGTAAGCACACAATTCACGATATTGTGGACATTCCTGCTGATCACAGGGCGCGCTCCAATTACAAGATGGCTCAATATGCGCCAGGTGATTACGAGGCAATCATTAGTCAAAGACCGATAGCAATCCATGCTCTAGAGAATCCCACTAAATTTGATGCAGGCCCTTATTTATTTAGGAAGATGCTACGGGATGCTATTCGAGGCTCTAATCCAGCGGCAAGTGCAGAAGCCTTTGCTGAGTGGTTAAAGGAATTGAATGGTGCGCCCAATAGTTATTGCTCTGGTAATGTATTTGAATTACCAATTGCTGCCACTACTGAAGATGAGGTAGCGCAAAGACGATTTGTTGCTAAAGGTGTGATTGCGATTCTCACGGAGAGTGAGCAGCATAAAGGCAAAAAGCGCACTGACTTTGTAAAGCAAAAAATGGAAGAGCTTGAGCAAACTGCAAAAGCACAATTTAAGCATTAATCTTTAGATCAGAAGAAATGGGCTGCGATTACAGCCCATTCTTTGTGTGGAGCGAGACAAAAAAGTGAATACAATTTCCAGTGCGGACTCTGAACAACTAGTGATCGAGATTCAGAGTACTGGCCAAAAAATAAGTATCACGAGAGCCGAGTCAATCATCGATGCTCTGGCAAGATCAGGCATTGAGATAGCTACTTCTTGCCAATCAGGTTTATGTGGTACCTGTAAGACAAGATATATCAGTGGTGATGTAGAGCATGGAGATTGTATTTTGAGTGATCTCGAGCATCAAGAGTATTTAACCCCCTGCATCTCTCATATCAAAAGCGGAACACTGGTCCTTGATTTATAGAAGAATATAGGTACTAGGCGCAGGTACTTTGCTTGTTAATTTGTTGGTATGTTCGTTCAAGACCTAAATGAGCAAAAAGATGCGAGAAGGCATTACGAATCTATTGATGTCTTATTCATAATGAATAACGCACAAACTATATAGATTAAGTAGAAGGATTTGGTCCTTCCGCATCAATTTGTTTTTCCCAAGAGGCATTAATAAATGCAGGCAGCGCCATACATTGATGAAATATCCTCATGAGTGTTGGGTAGCTCGTCATATCGAGCTTTGCACTGAGCGCATTAAAAATTTGCGGTACCAAGCAAATATCAATCAAGCCAGGCTGATCTCCACAAGCAAAACGGCTCACTCTCGCATCTATACTTAATTGCTTTTCCAGACTTTCTAAACCCAGCATCATCCAATGATGACTCCAGGTATCTTTTGCCTCTGTGCTTACGCCTAAAGTTTTCATGAGATAGCGCAACACCCTTAAATTATTCAGTGGGTGAATCTCCATGGCGATATCCATGGCTACTGAGCGCACCCATGCTCGATCGATTGCAGTTTGGGGTAGTAGCGCAGGATTTGTTTGAATCTCCTCTAAATATTCAATGATGGCAAGCGATTGATGAATGGTGTGAGAGCCATCGGTATAGAGGGGTACTAAGCGATTGGGATTTTTGTTGGCATATTCACCAGCAGTTTGGGCGCCTCCACTTTTAACAATATGAATTGGAAGCACCTCGTAATCCAGGCCTTTTAAGTTCAGGGCAATGCGCACCCGAAAGGCTGCTGAGCTACGCCAAAAGCTATAAAGCTGAGTTTTCATAAAAGATTCCTTGATGGTATTGCCCTCAGTATATAAAGGGCTTGATTCAGAGATCGGTGTTGGTGATTTAGACTAGTCAGTATGGATCAAATTAATTTCTGGATTGGCATCATTGCCACGATCGCTTTTGCGGTAACTGGCGTACTTGCTATTGCTGATCGGGGTGTCGATCTTTTTGGCGTCATGGTATTGGGTGTGATTACTGCCATTGGTGGCGGAACTCTGCGTGACATCATTTTGGATGTGCCTGCATTTTGGTCGATTGCGCAAATTTATATCTGGGTAGCCTTGGGCGCGTGCATTGTCGCTTTCGTAGCAGAATCTTTTTTTACTCAACCTCAGATTTATCGCTGGATGCTCTACATCGACGGTCTGGGCGCTGCTTTATTTGGCATTCAGGGGGTAGATAAAGCCTGGAACTTAGAATTCGGATTGCCAGTAGCACCAGTCATCTTGGGCGTAGTGACCGCTATCGGTGGCGGCTTGTTACGCGATATTTTGGCTGGCAGAAAAACGTTATTGATGTCACATGAGCTGTATGCAATCCCGGTCACTTTGGGTTGTTGCATTTATGTTCTGATTTTGAATTTCCTCCCAGCGTACACATTAGAGGGATCGGTGATATGCATGTTAGCTATTTTTGGACTACGCGCAGCTGCCATTTACTGGGATCTGCGCGTACCCAAATTATTTATTACTAAAACGCGCTAACGGCGCCATCACTGCGGGGATCCCAGCCGCCATGTAGGGTGCCGGATGGATCGCGAACAATGCAACCGGCATGGCCAACGGTTTCATCAAAGGCGTCGAGCATTTCAATCTCATGTCCTAGGGAATGTAGTTCTTTGGCAACCCACGGGCTAAAGCGGGATTCTAATTTCAAGCTGTCACTCGTTTGTCCCCAGGTTCTGCCGAGCAACCAGCGTGGGCGACTAATGGCATCTTGTGGATCTAGTCCATATGTTGCTGTGCGAGTGAAGACTGCACACTGAGTCTGCGGTTGACCATCACCACCCATCGTGCCGTACACCATCGATCGACCATCCTTGAATAAAGCCATAGCTGGATTCAATGTATGGAATGGTTTGCGATAGGGCTCAAGGTGATTGAGTATTTTTGGATCTAGCGAGAAGCTGCATCCGCGGTTTTGCCAATTCACGCCAGACTTAGGTAATACGATGCCAGCACCAAACTCGTGATAAATACTTTGAATAAACGAAACACAATTTCCATTGCCATCGATCACACCCATCCAAATCGTATCGGCCGGCCCTTTACCTTGACCCCAAGGCAATGCCTTTTCAGGATCAATATTTTTTGCTAATTTCTTTAAGAAAGCAGGTGCTAAGAAGGACTGCGCATTTCTTGTCATGTAAGCTGGATCGGTGACAAATTGATCGCGTACCTTAAATGCCTGTTTGGTAGCCTCAACACAGTGATGAACATATTCCGCGCTATCTACTTTGAAGCGCTTGAGATTGAGTTGATCCAAGATACCAATGATCATCAAAGACACAACGCCTTGGGTTGGGGGCGTCATGTTGTAAACATTGCCCGTACTGTGCTTGAGCTCAAGCGGGTCAATCAGTTTCGCTTGATGGCGGTGAAGGTCAGATAGTCTGAGAGGGCTACCAATCTCTGTAAGCTCTTTTGCGAGTAATTCAGCTAAATCGCCACGATAGTAATCTTCTGTGCCCTTGCGAGAGATTTGTCGCAAGGTTTTTGCAAGGCGTTCTTGTTTAAAGATACTACCCACTTCAGGGGCCTTGCCTTTAACTAAAAATGTCTCTGAAAATCCGGGAATAGGGCTTAACTCCACTCTCTTTTTTTCAGTTAAACTTGATTGACTGTACGTTACCGGAACTCCAGCTTCAGCATAGTGAATAGCATCTGCTAGCAAGCGGGAGAGTGGAAGTCTTCCACCCAAACCTTTTTTTGAAAGCTTTTGTGCTGCACCCCAACCAGAAATGGTGCCCGCAACAGTATTAGCCGCAATGGCTCCCCGAAATGGAATAGCTTTAGTCACTCCGCGCTCGGCATACCAATGTTTAGTCGCTAGACCAGCCGCAGCACCACAGGCATCAATTCCGCCCATAGCTTTACCAGGAGAGTGAACTACCCAGAAAGAGTCACCGCCAATGGAGTTCATGTGGGGATAAACAACGGCAATGGTCGCTGCTGCTGCAATCATTGCCTCTAATGCATTACCACCCTCACGCAGTACCGCTAATGCTGACTCAGATGCTAGTGAGTGTGGCGCTACCGCCATCCCACGAATTCCCCATTTTTGTTGCATTACCAAATCCCTTTGACTGCTGTCTCAATATGTATTGCTATTTATTCTCTCGTAGCTGACGTTCAATGTCAGAGCTGGAGTCTACCGTAATCTCATTTTGCTCTACACCAGCCAATGGATCAACCGATGGACCGCTAGCATCAAAGACGGCAGCAGGTTTGTCAACAAAATAGGTCACAGTTTCTGGGATAAAGATAATGATGGCAACCAATATGAGTTGTAAGCCAACCCAAGGTAGCGCTCCATAGTAGATATCCGAACTTTTGAGAGATTTGGGTGCAACACCACGCAAGTAGAACAATGCAAAACCAAATGGCGGATGCATGAACGAAGTTTGCATATTAGCGCCCAGTAGAACGCCGAACCAAATGAGATCAATACCCAGTTTTTCGGCAACTGGTGCTAACAAAGGGATGATGATGAAGGCGATCTCAAAATAATCCAAAAAGAAGGCTAAGAAGAATACAAATAAGTTCACCGCAATCAAGAAGCCAACTTGACCGCCTGGTAGCCCAGATAGCAGGTTCTCAATCCATAGGTCACCATCCACTCCTCTAAATGCAAGGCCAAACACGGTTGAGCCAATCAAGATAAAGATCACCATGGCATTGATACGCATAGTGGAAGTCATGGCTTCCCAGACCAAAGGCTTTTTAAGTCGATTATTCATTGCCGCCAGAACCAAGGCACCAACTGAGCCCATTGCACCACCTTCAGTTGGTGTAGCAAGACCCATCAAGATGGTGCCAAGCACCAAGAAAATCAGGGCAATCGAGGGTACGATGCCCCAGAGAATTTTCTTGAGTAATTTCCAGTCAATCTTAGGGCGAGCCTCTGGCAGTTGGTGTAGCAAGACCCATCAAGATGGTGCCAAGCACCAAGAAAATCAGGGCAATCGAGGGTACGATGCCCCAGAGAATTTTCTTGAGTAATTTCCAGTCAATCTTAGGGCGAGCCTCTGGTGGGAGGGCAGGCACATCTTGCGGCCTAAAAATGGATAAGAAGAAAATAAACAAGCAAAAGAGCGCTACTTGAATAATGGATGGCCCAATAGCGCCTGCATACATATCTCCAACCGATTTACCCAATTGATCAGCCAACACAATTAATACGAGCGAAGGTGGAATGAGTTGGGTGATAGTTCCAGACGCTGCAATGACACCAGTTGCTACGCGTGGGTTGTACCCATAGCGCAACATAATTGGTAGAGAAATAAGACCCATCGCAATGACTGAAGCTGCGACCGTGCCAGTGATTGCCCCCAAAATAGCGCCAACAATAATGACAGCATAGGCAAGGCCACCGCGGATTGGACCGAATAACTGTCCCAGTCCCTCCAGCATGTCTTCCGCTAAGCCGCACTTTTCAAGAATGGCTCCCATGAAGGTAAAGAAGGGGATGGAGAGCAAGAGGTCATTTGAAAGAATTCCAAAGACTCTGTCTGGCAGGGCTTGCAAGAAGGTGGGCTGAAACATGCCCATCTCGATGCCAATAAAGGAAAAGAACAAGCCAACAGCGCCAAGAGAAAAGGCTGCAGGATATCCAATTAACAAAAATAGAATCAGACCCCCAAACATAATGGGGGCCATCAGATCATGACTAATCATTGCAAAGGTCTTTCGTACTTAGGATCGATTTTGATCACGCCAATAATGGCTGCGTATCGTTTGACAATTTCAGAGAGGCCTTGAAGGGTCAGTAAGAAAAAGCCAAGAGTAATGGCGCCGCGAACTGGCCAACGAATGAGGCCGCCTGGATTGCTTGAGGTCTCATTTTGAATCACCGAGGTGATAAAGAATTCCCAGGAGTAATACCCAATGACAATCGTCACTGGTAAAAAGAAAACAATACCACCGCAAAGATCTAGCCAAAGTCGAACTTTATTTGGATACATTGCATACAAAACGTCTACCCGAACATGTTCATTAAGGCGAAACGTAGTGGCGGCACCAAACATCACCATCCCGGCAAATAAATACCACTGGGCTTCTAACCAGCCATTCGAACTGACATTAAAGCCGTACCGGATCAGCGCATTTGCTGTGCTGACCAGTACGGCAAGTAACACCAACCAACTCGCTAAAACACCAAAACGGTCATTCAGGCGATCAACGAAACTTGAGAAAACTAATAATTGTTTTGGCATATCAACTTATCGGTAGGTTTTTATTTGACAGGGTTCGTCAACATAAAGCTCATGAGCGTCTGCTCTGCAACCTTATTCCACAGCATTTGGTCGTTACGGAACTTCTTCCATGGCTCATAAATTTTCTTGAACGATGGATTTTTGGCAGCCTCTTCTTCATACATCTCGAACGCAGCAGTAGAGGCTGCTTTCATAATTTCTGTTGAATAGGATTGAAGTTTCACGCCATTCTTAATTAAGCTTTGCAAGGCGATTGGATTTTTATAGTCATACTCCGCCATCATGTCGATATTGCATTCTGCACATGCTGAGGCGAATGCCTCTTGATATTGCTTAGGCAACTTTTCCCATTCCTTGATGTTGACGTACATGGAATACATCGAGCAAGCCTCCCACCATCCTGGGTAGTAGTAGTAAGGTGCAATTTTGTAAAAGCCTAATTTTTCATCGTCATACGGACCAACCCACTCAGCCGCATCGATAACACCTTTTTCTAAAGCAGGGTAAATATCACCGCCAGCGATTTGCTGGGGGATCGCGCCCAGACGTGACATCACTTCACCACCTAAGCCTGCAATACGCATTTTTAGACCTTTGAGGTCAGCGACTGTTTTGACGGGCTTCTTAAACCAGCCGCCCATTTGCGTACCGGTATTTCCTGCTGGGAAAGAGACGATGTTGTAATCACGCAAGAATTCACGTTGGAGCTTCAAGCCTCCACCCCAATACATCCAGGCATTTTGCTGACGTTGGTTCATGCCGAAAGGCACGGTGGTATCAAAAGCAAAGGTTTTATTTTTTCCAACGAAGTAATAGCCAGCTGTATGGGTGCACTCAACAGTACCTTGCTGAACCGCATCTACCGTACCAAATGCGGGAACAATCTCACCGGCACCAAAAATACGGATTTGAAACTTACCATCAGTCAGTGCGGCAACGCGCTTGGAAATATATTCGCCACCACCGTAAATCGTATCTAAGCTTTTTGGAAAGCTAGAGGCACAGCGCCATTTCACTTCAGGCATGGACTGCGCTATTGCAGGAGCTGCTAGTACACCAGCAGCTGCACCCAATGCAGTTTTGCTTAAAAAGTCACGTCTTTTCATTTGTATAGCTCCTTAATTAGTTATCTTTTTAGTGCGCTGCCAGATACTGACCGCTCATGCCATTAAATCGGGATACCGTTGGATGCTCATTTACATTTGCACCTAAATTGGGCGGCTTGCAATATCTTGGTGCAAACGCCTGCTTAGAGAATGCATCGAATGCGTTGCAACAAATCCACATTTATGGGGAAAACCCCGATCTAATTTGATGGGGAATTACCCTAAGTAGTGGATTTCTTTGATTTTTTTCAAAGCATAATCGCCTAGTTGTTTTTTATTTAATAAAAATAGTTAGGAGCTACTGATGTCAACATCAACTAAAGCAGCCCCAATGACCGCTGAAGAACGCAAAGTTATTTTTGCTTCCTCTTTAGGTACGGTTTTTGAGTGGTACGACTTTTATCTTTACGGTTCATTGGCCGCGATTATGGCCAAGCAGTTTTTCTCAGGCTTAGATGCAGGTTCTGCCTTCATTTTCGCATTGCTTGCGTTTGCTGCCGGCTTTATTGTTCGCCCATTCGGCGCTTTGGTATTCGGTCGCTTAGGTGACTTGATCGGTCGTAAGTACACCTTCTTGGTAACGATCATGCTCATGGGTGGCGCGACCTTTATCGTGGGTTTGCTGCCTAACTATGCAACTATCGGTGTTGCTGCTCCAGTCATTTTGATCGCATTACGTATGCTTCAAGGTTTGGCTTTGGGTGGTGAGTACGGTGGTGCTGCTACTTACGTGGCGGAGCATGCTCCTCACGGTAAGCGTGGTGCATATACAGCTTGGATTCAAACTACAGCTACATTAGGTTTGTTCTTGTCTTTGCTCGTGATTTTGTTTACACGTGAATTTACAGGTCCAGACTTCGACGTTTGGGGCTGGCGTGTTCCATTCCTTTTATCAATCTTATTGTTGGCCGTTTCTGTTTACATCCGTTTATCGATGAACGAATCCCCAGCTTTTAAGAAGATGAAGGATGAAGGTAAGTTATCTAAATCTCCTTTGGGCGAATCATTCGGTCAATGGAAGAACTTGAAGATTGTGATCTTGGCATTGTTTGGTCTGGTTGCAGGCCAAGCGGTGGTTTGGTACACAGGTCAGTTCTATGCTTTGTTCTACCTTACTCAAGTATTGAAGGTAGATCCTAAGACTGCGAACTTGTTGATTGCTGCTTCATTGGTAATCGGCACACCATTCTTCGTCATCTTCGGTACTTTGTCAGATAAGATTGGCCGTAAGGTCATCATCATGGGTGGTTTGTTACTCGCCATCATTCTGTACATCCCGAACACACCAGTGTCCTTGTTTAACGGTTTAACTCACTTTGCTAACCCAGCGTTAGAAAAGGCGATGGCGACTGCACCAGCAAGTGTTACTGCTGATGTGAACGAATGTACTTTCCAGTTCAACCCAACAGGTACTGCGAAGTTTACTAGCTCATGCGACATTGCAAAACAGGTGATGGCTTCTAACTCTGCAAGTTACACAACCATTGCTGGCCCAGCCGGTGGTACTGCTGTTGTGAAGATTGGCGATACAGAGATCCAAGGCTACTCCGCTAAGGGTCTGGCGCCAGCTGATGCGAAAGCAAAAGATGCTGAGTTCAAGAAAGCCATTCGTGATGCATTGAATGCTGCTGGTTATCCTGCAAAGGCTGATCCTGCTGGCATCAACCATGCTGCGATTCTTGGCATCTTGGTAATTTTGGTGATTTTGGTAACCATGGTTTATGGCCCAATTGCAGCGATGTTGGTTGAGTTGTTCCCAACCCGTATTCGTTACACCTCGATGTCCTTGCCATACCACATTGGTAACGGTTGGTTCGGCGGTTTGATGCCAACAATCGCTTTTGCTTTGGTTGCGCAAAACGGTAATATTTATTACGGTCTCTGGTACCCAATCATCATCGCTACGGTGACATTGGTAATCGGCACACTGTTTATTAAAGAAACTAAAGACGTGGATATCTACGCTAAAGATTAAGTTTCATTAGCCCGTTTCAAAAACTAAACCCGACCACTCTGTGGTCGGGTTTTTTATTGCCAAAAATGAAACACAGCAATTAATCCCAAAGATCTTTCTGATTACCTCGATTAAAGAGGGCTTGATTCTGATCCGCAATGGATGTCAGTCTTTGACCCGGCACTACTGTAATTGCATCTCCCGCTTCGAGCGCACCAGTTTGATTTACGCGTAGGTCCATCCACTAAAGCCCGATTGCAACATCGCTTTGGCTGCACCCTTGTATTTCATTTTGGCGTTGAACTTAAAGCAGGGTTCGCGTAGCTTGACTACAGTAAATTGAAGGGCGCCAATGTGCATCTGATCCCCAACAAATATCTCCCTTTCCAGTAAGCCTTCAATTGTGAAGTTTTCACCCAAAGCACCCAGGGGAAGATTGACTGATTTTTTGGTTTCGCGGGAAAGTAGCTCGTTCCAAAAAGCATAGTGCTCGATTGGATAAACGTAAATCGCTTTATCAATACCGCCGTGTACTGATAGATCGGCTTGTTCATCGCCCGCAACGCCAAGGCGAGTGATTTCTATGGAGGCGGGGGAGGCGAGATTGCTGACAGATTTTTTTTCGATAGCTGAAGCTACGGTTGAGTAATTTGGGTGATGAGACCCAAAGAGCGGCATCACTTTGCCGGAGGATATGGAGAGTAGTCGCATAGGTGCTTTGGCTGATAAGATGAATTGAACTCTGAAAGTAAATGATGCCTTTGTATAGATTATTCATGGTAGCAATTCTTTGGGCGCTGACTAGCCAGATAGCATTCGCTAAGTGGGATGAGGAGCGCGATGTCACCACTAATGGCAAAGATGAATTGGTTTATTACTTTAAGACCAATGACCAGGGGCAAAAGCTGGTTTTAGATAAGTATCTTAAACGCCTGATTTTTATTCAGCCTGATCGCCTGTATAAGCGCACTATTCGGCTGATCAAAGTAGATGGTCAATCTATTGAGGTCATGAGTGATCCTTTTTCGCGCTTCCCAGAGCAAACGGCGGTCACTTTTGAAAATAAAGATGAGGTCCTGAAGAAATTCTTTTTAGCTCAGAAAATTGAAGTGTTTGTCCGCTATAACCGAGATGAGGCGGTGAGCGCCTTTCAGATTAAATAAGGCATCATATTCTTGTGGGTGGTAGTTTTGCTGGGGATTTTCCTGATGTATATATTTGGCAACAGGATTACGATGATTTATCTTTTTTAAAGGGCTTGGGCATGTCAAATCAAGAAAACGATCTTCTTAGTCGTCGTAATGCGATTAAGTTTGGTGTTGCATCACTCTCTTCTGTGGGGATGGTTGCCGGTGCTCAAGCGCACAAGTTGGGCGACTCAATTCAGACTCCTTTTGTAGTTGCGCAAACACTGATACCCATTGCAGGAAGTGATGCTGAATTTCCTGTACGTCGCGTCTACTGTATCGGCAGAAACTATGCCGCCCATGCACGTGAGATGGGATCTGATCCTACTCGCGAGCCACCATTCTTTTTTCAGAAGCCAGCAGATGCTATTCAGTTCGTAGCGCCAAATAAGCTAGTGGATCATCCTTATCCATCACTTACTAAAAACTATCACTATGAGGTTGAGTTGGTTGCAGCTCTCAATAAGGGTGGAAAGAATATTCCGGTAGAGAAGGCATTGGAGCATGTGTTTGGGTACGCTTTGGGCTTAGATATGACGCGCCGTGATTTACAGCGCTTTATGGGTGACCAGAAAAAGCCTTGGGAAATCGGTAAATCATTTGACTATTCAGCCCCTATTGGACCCATCTTTCGAGTGAGTCAGATTGGCCACTTTACTAAAGGCGCAATTTCACTTTCTGTAAACGGTATTGTGAAACAGAAGGCCAATTTAGATCAAATGATTTGGTCGGTAGCAGAGCAAATTGCAAAGCTATCCGAGGCAAATGAATTGTTTCCTGGGGACATTATTTATTCTGGTACCCCTGAGAATGTGGGGCCAGTGATTCGTGGTGATGTCATTCGATGCACTATCGATAATTTGCCAGATTTAAGCATTAAGATTGTTTGATGGCTCAGGTTTCTCTGGCCAAAGTGGATTAATTGAGCATTTTGACCAAATAAGCTAAAATCTCACGTTCGGCGATTTAGCTCAGTTGGTTAGAGCGATGGAATCATAATCCACAGGTCCGGGGTTCGAATCCCTGAATCGCCACCAAACAAGAGGCCATTGCCCACCGGTAGTGGCCTTTTTCTTAGCTAATGTTGCTTGGAGCTGATCGATGGCTAAATTTTGGAACTTCGTCCTTTTCCAAGTTGGTTGGTTTGCTTGCATTATTGGTGCGGCTAATGAGCAGGTTTTGTGGCCCGTCATTGGCACTCTCTTGTACCTTGCGATACATATTTGGCGCTCAGAGCACTCAAAGCTAGAACTGAAACTAATATTCAAAGCGGTTATATTTGGAGTGAGTGCTGACACACTTATAGCCAATCTAGGCTTTTTGTACTTTAAAGACGCTTGGCCTAGCGTCTACTTATCCCCATTTTGGTTGTGGACCCTATGGGCATTGGTAGCCAGCACGGTTAACGGATCTTTATCCTGGTTACGTGGCAAGCCATGGTTGGGAGCGGTCTTAGGGGCAATAGCGGGTCCAATGTCCTATGAGGCAGGTATTCGCATGGGCGCAGGTTCATGGGGCCCCAATGGACAGTTAGGCGGCCTCATCCTCTTAGCAATCGTATGGGGGGTTGCTATGCCACTATTTTTTCATTGGCATCACCGTCATGTAAGTGCAAATCTACGACAGAATCAGTAAATTCTTTTCAAAAGCCACTTGCAAATAGTACTGTTTTTATATACAGTAACTCCATGTTAACGAAAAACTCAAAAAACTCAAAAAATAGCCCAACAAATAGCGAAAAGGGAGCATATATGGCCTTAGACGATAAAAGAAAATCAGCCTCATCCGAATTTGATGGTATGAGCGGAGACAAGCAAAAAGCATTAACTGCAGCCTTAGCGCAAATTGAGAAGCAATTTGGTAAGGGCTCGATCATGAGATTGGGTGATGCAGAGATTCATCAAGATATTCAGGTGGTTTCTAGCGGTTCATTGGGTTTAGATATTGCCCTTGGAGTCGGTGGTTTGGCGCGCGGGCGCGTCATTGAGATTTACGGCCCAGAATCTTCAGGTAAGACCACTTTGACTTTGCATGCGATTGCAGAGATGCAAAAGATTGGTGGAACTTGTGCTTTCATCGACGCGGAGCATGCTTTAGATGTTCAGTACGCCTCGCGCTTAGGCGTAGATGTAAATAATCTGTTGATCTCTCAACCAGATACTGGCGAGCAAGCATTGGAAATTGCAGATGCTTTAGTGCGCTCAGGCTCAATCGATTTAATCGTTATTGACTCTGTAGCAGCCTTGGTTCCAAGGGCTGAGATCGAGGGCGATATGGGCGATTCATTACCAGGCCTACAAGCCCGTCTGATGAGCCAAGCCTTGCGTAAGTTGACTGGCGCGATCAAGCGTACTAATACAACCGTTATCTTCATTAACCAGATTCGTATGAAAATTGGCGTGATGTTTGGTTCGCCTGAAACCACAACTGGTGGTAATGCACTGAAGTTCTACGCCTCTATGCGTTTGGATATTCGTCGTATCGGCAGTATCAAGAAAGGCGATGAAGTGGTTGGTAATGAGACACGCGTCAAGGTAGTTAAGAACAAGGTATCTCCGCCATTCCGCGAAGCCATCTTTGACATCATGTACGGCGCTGGAATTTCTCGAGAAGGTGAAATTATCGATATGGGTGTTGAGGCTGATATCGTTGAAAAATCAGGCTCTTGGTATGCCTATAACGGCGATCGTATTGGCCAAGGAAAAGACAATGTGCGTGAGTTCTTGAAAGAGAACCCAGCTATTGCGCAAGATATTGAAGCTAAGATTCGTGCGAAATTGGGCGTAAAGACTGGCACAGCAATAGTCAGTGACGTTTTGAGCGAAGAAGAGGAAGCGTAATTCTTCGATGTCAGAATTAGGTAGCACTGTTAAAAAAAACAAGAAACAAAGCCCGAGTCTCAAAGCTCGGGCTTTGCGCCTTTTATCCATGCGCGAGTACAGCCGCAAGGGGCTGGCAGCAAAGCTTGAAGAGTCAGCGGCTAGGATGCTCAAACTCAAGTCTGCAGATGAGGATTCTGAGGAGAGTGCACAAACCACTCCCTTAAATGTTCAGATTGAGGCTGTCTTAGATGATTTTGAGGCTCGCGGCTGGCTTTCTGATGAGCGATTTGCAGAGGCCCTTGTTAGGCGTCGTAGCGAGCGCTTCGGAACCCGAAAAATACAGGATGAGCTCACCCAAGCTGGGGTGGATAGCGCAAAAACGATAAATCTTCTCAAAAAGCTCAAAGAGACCGAATACCAGCGTGCTCATGAATTGTGGCTACGTAAATTTGGAGCTGTAGCAACAGAACAGAAGGAACGGGCTCGTCAATATCGTTTCCTGGCCTCCAAGGGCTTTAGTTCGGATGTAGTGTCTAAGGTGATAGCGGGGCGCTCAAGCTAGGGCAATTACGGAGCAGATAGGGCATGTTGCCGCATTGCAGCATGATAGACTTACGAAGTCGACTAAACCGCTACCGTTTACTCAAATAGGTAAACCAGGTTAATTCGGTTTTACTAATCCTCATCGCTTGCTAAAAAAGATACCGTTTCGGGAGTAATAATGAAAATTCACGAGTACCAAGGTAAAGAATTACTACGCCAATTTAATGTGCCTGTTCCAAACGGCATCCCTGCATTTAGTGTTGATGAGGCAATTAAGGCTGCCGAAAAGCTTGGCGGTCCAGTATGGGTTGTTAAGGCGCAAATTCATGCGGGTGGTCGCGGTAAAGGCGGCGGCGTGAAATTAGCTCGCAGCATGGACGAAGTGAAGAAATATTCTTCTGAAATTTTGGGTATGCAGTTAAAAACCCATCAAACTGGTCCAGAAGGTCAAAAAGTAAATCGCCTCTTAATTGAAGACGGCGCCGATATCAAAAAAGAGTACTACTTCAGTATCGTTACCGATCGTGGTACACAGAAGAATGTGATCATGGCGTCTAGCGAAGGCGGTATGAATATTGAAGAGGTTGCAGAAACTCATCCTGAAAAAATTATTAAAGTATTTGTTGATCCATTGATTGGTTTGACAGATGCTGATTGCCAGATTATTGCCAAAGGTATTGGCGTTCCTGATGCTTCTATTCCAATGGCAAGTGATGTGTTTAAGAACTTGTACAAAACCTATTGGGAAACTGATGCTTCATTAGTCGAGATCAATCCATTAATTCTCGAAGGTAATGGCAAGATCAAGGCACTGGATGCCAAATTCAATTTTGATCCAAATGCTTTGTATCGTCATCCAGAAATCGTGGCTTATCGCGATATCGATGAAGAAGATGCGGCTGAGATTGAGGCTTCTAAGTTTGACTTAGCCTACATTTCACTGGACGGCAATATTGGTTGCTTAGTGAATGGTGCGGGTTTAGCAATGGCTACGATGGATACCATTAAGTTGTTCGGTGGCGAGCCAGCGAACTTCTTGGACGTTGGTGGCGGTGCAACTGCAGAGAAAGTAACAGAAGCTTTCAAGATCATGCTCAAGAACAAGAGCGTTGAAGCAATCTTGGTGAACATTTTCGGTGGGATTATGCGTTGCGACGTAATTGCTGACGGTGTGGTTACTGCCTGTAAGGCAGTGAACTTGACTGTACCTTTGGTCGTACGCATGAAGGGTACTAATGAGGAATTAGGCAAGAAGATTCTTGCAGACTCTGGTTTACCAATCATTAGCGCCGATTCAATGGCAGAAGCTGCTACTAAGGTAGTTGCTGCTGTTGCGAAAAATAAATAATCAAGGAAATCAATATGTCTATTTTGGTAAATAAAAATACTAAAGTAATTACTCAAGGTATTACTGGTAAGACTGGCCAATTCCATACAGAAAAGTGCCA
>Ga0209088_10000120_pt1 | contig 57304 bp, 47 predicted proteins | sample S_140625_EF_Meta_FD_187324 | JGI IMG/M metagenome (GOLD analysis project Ga0209088, IMG submission 187324) | Freshwater microbial communities from Lake Simoncouche, Canada to study carbon cycling - S_140625_EF_MetaG (SPAdes) (version 2) | ecosystem: Environmental > Aquatic > Freshwater > Lake ... | reverse complement strand
TTGAGCCTTTCAGAGCCGTTAAATACACAGATAACGTAGTGCTACTAAATCGAGCCGGTTAGCTGTTGTATGAGCGGAACGCGACGACAGCGTTGTGACCACCAAAACCAAAAGAATTCGAAATAGCCAACACGTTATCACCGAGCTCGCGAGGTGTAGTAACAACATCCAAATCAATTGCTGGGTCCGCATCATCAAGGTTTAATGTTGGCGGAGCAACTCTGTGATGAAGTGCAAGCACTGTGAAGACAGCTTCGATAGCACCTGCACCACCGAGTAAGTGTCCAGTCGAAGACTTAGTTGCAGATAGTGGAATCTGCTTTAGGTGATCTCCAAAGACTCGTAACAGTGCCGTGTATTCTGCAATGTCACCTACCGGAGTGCTAGTGGCATGAGCGTTTATATGTCCAACATCTTTTGGTTCCGCTCCAGCCATGTTCAAAGCGCCAATAACAGCTCTCGCTGCCGCAGTACCTTCAGGATCTGGAGCAGTGATGTGATGAGCGTCACTTGTGACATAACCACCGGCGAGTTCTGCATAAATTTTTGCCCCACGAGCAATTGCATGCTCTTCTGTTTCTAGAACAAGGGCCCCAGCTCCTTCACCCATGACAAAGCCATCACGGTTGATGTCATAAGGTCTTGATGCTCTTCCAGGTTCGTCGTTACGACGAGATAGTGCATGCATGGAAGCAAAAGCTGCCATCGTCATTGGATGAATTGCGCTTTCACAACCACCAGCAACAACGATGTCTATTTCCCCTGATTGCAATCTAGTGATTGCATTGGCAATAGCTTCAGTGCCCGAAGCACATGCTGAAACCGATGTTCGAACACCACCGCGAGCGGAAATATCCATTCCGATTGCAGCTGCTGGGCCGTTAGGCATCAGCATTGGAACTGTCATAGGTAGAACTCTGCGCGCTCCTTTTTCAAGCAGCGTGTCATAGGCATCTAAAAGTGTCCAGATCCCGCCAATACCTGTTGCAAACTCTACTGAAAGACGTTCTGGAACATAGTCAGTTATGCCAGCATCAGCCCATGCTTCACGAGCCGCAATAAGTGCGAACTGGCTAGATGGGTCCAAGCGCTTGGTCTCTTGCAGAGTAAGCACCTCTGCAGCTTTTACCTTTGCTTTACCTGCGAAGGTAACTGGTAGTTCATATTTGGCAACCCACTCATACTCAAGGGTACTGATCCCCGATTCCCCTGCGAGTAGTGCGTGCCAAGTTGATGTTGCGTCGCCACCGAGAGGAGTGGTTGCTCCTATCCCGGTGACAACGACTTTTTTGTTCAAGAGTTATTAGCCCTGAGCTGAGGTGATGAAGTTAACTGCATCGCCTACTGTTAGGAGGTTCTTGACTTCTTCGTCGGGGATCTTAACGCTGAATTTTTCTTCTGCGTTAACGACGATTGTCATCATTGAAATTGAGTCAATGTCTAGGTCGTTGGTGAAAGACTTCTCCATCTTCACTGAATCAGTGTCGATACCGGTCTCTTCGTTAACGATCTCGGCTAGACCTGCTAGTACTTCGTCATGCGAAAGTGCCATTAATTTGTGCTCCTTGATTGTTTGGATTTACTAGGTAAAGTTTAGGGCAGAACTACCACTTGAGCGGCGAAGGCAAGACCTGCACCGAAACCAATCTGCAAGGCCAAACCACCCGATTTCACAGTGCCATCCTTGAGTAATTGGTCCATAGCCAGCGGAATACTGGCTGCTGAGGTATTGCCGGTGTTGATGATATCTCTCGCCACAGCAACGCTCTCAGGCAGTTTTAGCTGCTTGACCATCTCATCGATGATGCGAATGTTGGCTTGGTGGGTAACTAGAGCTGAGAGATCTTCAGCCTTGATGCCAGCGACATCCAAGGCTTTTTGAGCAACTTTAGCCATTTCCCAGACAGCCCAACGGAACACAGTTTGACCATCCTGGCGGAAAGTAGGCCACGGCTCAGTGCCGTCTCTGAATTCCAAGAGCGATGAAGTCATGCTAACTGAACCCCAGTGACTGCCATCTGAACCCCAAACAGTAGGGGAGATGCCTGGTTCGTCAGAAGGCCCAATAATTGCAGCTCCCGCTCCATCACCAAGTAAGAAGGAAATTGAACGGTCAGTTGGATCAATGAAATCACTCATTTTCTCGCCACCAACAACCAAAACATACTTGGCAACACCGGCACGCACTAATGCATCTGCTTGAGCAATGCCGTAGCAATAACCAGCACAAGCTGCTGAGATATCAAATGCAGGAGCTGGGTTTGCACCAATAAGTTCAGCAAGCAGTGTTGCAGCCGATGGTGTTTGGTGTGGGTGTGTAATGGTTCCAAAAATTACTGCACCTATTTCAGCTGGTGCAATGCCTGCTTTAGCGATGGCTTGATTGGCTGCATCGACCGCCATATCCATGAGTGATTGGTCAGCGCTTGCTCGTCTTCGAGTAATGATTCCCGTGCGCTGACGAATCCATTCATCACTTGAATCGATGGGACCGGCAACATCGTCGTTGGTGACAACAAGATCACCTCTGGCTGCACCAAGAGCGTAAATACGAGAGTATTTGACTGCTTCAAATTGGTTCAGTTTCGCATGAGTCATTTGGTTTCACCTGTTCGGCTAATTAATTCACTTGCTGCATCTAAATCTTTAGGTTCTTTCAATGCAACTATTTCTAATCCAGGCATTCCTCGCTTGGCAAGACCCGCGAGAGTACCAGCAGGAGATACTTCAATCACCGCAGTGACTCCTGCTTTCACCATTGCTTCCATGCAGAGATCCCAACGAACAGAATTTGCAACTTGACCAACCAGAAGACTCAAGAACTCTGTTCCACTCGAAACTTGTTGACCCGCTTGGTTTGACCAAAGAGTTTTACTCGGGTCGCGCACAGCCAGTGTTGAAACGAACTCACCTAGCTCAGTTACTGCAGGCTGCATGTATGGGGTGTGAAAAGCACCAGCAACACTTAGTGGAATTACTTTGCTTCCCTCAGGGCCTTCTGCAACAAGTTGTTGAATTGCCTCAGCAGAACCTGCTGCCACAATCTGACCTGCGCCGTTGAAATTAGCAGGAGTTAAGCCAAGAACATTAAGTCTTGCAAGAACTGTTTCAACATCTCCACCAAGAATTGCAGCCATGCCAGTTTTCTCGCTTGAGGCCGCAGCTTTAGCCATGGCTTGTGCACGAAGATTTACCAACTGCATCGCTTGATCTTGGTTGATGATTCCAGCTATTTGGGCTGCTGCAACTTCACCAACAGAGTGACCCGCAACACCAGAAACGCTAGCGAGATTTAGAAGACTCGCAGTTGCAATGCTGGCTGCAACAATCAGCGGCTGAGCAATCGCAGTATCGCGAATAGTATCTTCGTCACTTAGCGTTCCGTGCGTGATTAGATCTAGTGAGATGCTTTCCGACATCGATTCTAAAGTTGTTCTGTATTCAGGTAGTTCTAGCCAAGAGTTCATGAACCCTGGTTTTTGAGAACCTTGACCTGGACAAAGGATCACTAACATGCTTTAGGCGTCTCCACCAGAGTTACCAGAGGTCCCAGCTGTGACATCAAGCAAACGATACTTATCGATTGCAAGCTGTGGGATGTGCGGTGCAACATCGCCACGAGATGCAAGTTGCTCGAGAACACGAACAACAATCGAAGGTCCATCAATCTTGAATGCTCGTCGGGCTGCTGCTCTGGTGTCAGAGAAACCAAAACCATCAGCACCCAGAGTTGCATACTCACCTGGAATCCATTTACGGATCTGGTCGGTGACCTGGTGCATGTAATCGCTGACACCAAGGAACGGTCCGGGAGAACCTGCAAGTTTGTTGGTTAGATATGGAAGAGGAGCTACTTCATTTGGATAAAGGAACTTCTTCTCATCACAGGCAAGAGCGTCACGACGCAATTCGCTCCAAGAAGTAACAGACCAAATATCTGCCGAGATGTTCCAGTCTTCAAGTAGTAACTGTTGCGCTTCATAGGCCCAGGGAACAGCAACACCGGAGGCAAGAATCTGAGCCTTCTTACCAGCACCCTGACCAACACTGATGCGGTGAATACCTCGAGTGATTCCCTCAACGTCCACGTTTTCAGGTTCTGCTGGGTGAATGATTGGCTCGTTGTATACGGTGATGTAATAAATCACATTTGGATCTGTATGAGTTCCGCCATACATTCTTTCGATACCGGATTTGATAATGTGTCCGATTTCATAGCCGTAAGCAGGGTCATAAGTAATAACACCTGTGTTGGTTGCAGCAAGAATAGGTGAGTGGCCATCAGCGTGCTGCAAACCTTCACCAGTAAGGGTTGTCCTTCCAGCTGTCGCACCGATCATGAAGCCACGAGAGAGTTGATCTGTAGCTGCCCAGATTGCATCTGCAGTTCTTTGGAAACCGAACATCGAATAGAACACGTAGAACGGAATCATTGGCTGACCCTGAGTCGCATATGATGTTGCTACCGCGGTGAATGCTGCAACTGATCCTGCTTCGTTGATACCTGTGTGCAAGATCTGACCAGCTTCGCTTTCCTTATAGGAGAGCAGAAGATCACGGTCAACCGACATGTAGTTCTGACCATGTGGGTTATAAATCTTTGCAGTTGGGAAGAAAGCGTCCATACCGAATGTTCTAGCTTCATCTGGAATGATTGGAACGATTCTTGGACCAAGTTCAGGTGTTCTCAAAAGATCTTTGAGAAGACGAACAAAAGCCATAGTGGTTGCTACTTCTTGAGTACCTGAACCACCCTTAGCAACATCCCAAACTTTTTCTTCAGGGAGTGCAAACGAAACATACTTGCTTCTTCGTTCAGGAAGATAACCACCTAAAGCTTTACGACGCTCGTGCATGTAATCAATTTCAGGTGTGCCAGCTGCTGGACGGAAGTAAGGCGGTTGGTAAGGATCCGCTTCCAACGCAGCATCAGTAATTGGAATACCCATGTCGTCTCTGAATGACTTCAAATTCTCTAAGGTTAGCTTCTTCATTTGGTGGGTAGCATTTCGACCTTCAAAAGCTTTACCTAATCCGTAACCCTTAATTGTTTTCGCCAAGATAACGGTTGGTTGGCCTTTATGTGCCAATGCTGCTGCGTAAGCTGCATAGATCTTTCGGTAGTCATGGCCACCGCGCTTGAGACCCCAGATCTGCGCGTCTGTCATCGGTTCAACAAGTTTTGCTGTCCTTGGATCGCGTCCAAAGAAGTTCTCTCTAATGAAGCCACCATCCATGGTCTTGTATGTCTGGAAATCACCATCAGGAGTTTGGTTCATTAGGTTTACTAACGCACCCTCGTGGTCATTATTTAGTAGTGAATCCCATTCACGCCCCCAGACAACCTTGATTACATTCCAACCCGCACCGCGGAAGAATGATTCAAGTTCTTGAATAATCTTTCCGTTTCCACGAACAGGTCCATCAAGTCTTTGCAGGTTACAGTTCACAACAAAAGTTAAGTTATCCAGACCATCATTAGCCGCTAGTTGTAGCGCACCACGTGATTCGACTTCATCCAATTCACCATCACCTAGGTAAGCCCAAACATGTTGCTCTGCTGTGTCTTTAAAGTTTCGTCCAGCAAGGTAACGGTTGAACTGAGCTTGATAAATAGCGTTGATTGGACCGATACCCATAGACACGGTAGGGAACTGCCAGAACTCAGGCATTAAACGTGGGTGAGGATAAGACGAAAGCCCACCACCTTTATGAGACTTCTCTTGTCTAAAACCGTTTAGTTGGTCTTCGCTTAGTCGACCTTCAAGAAAAGCTCTGGCATAGGGGCCAGGGCTTGCGTGACCTTGAATGAAAATCTGGTCTCCACCTGATGGATGATCTTGGCCTTTGAAGAAATGATTGAAACCAACTTCGTATAGCGAAGCTGAAGACGCATAAGTGGAAATGTGTCCACCAACCGAGATGCCAGGACGCTGTGCGCGGTGCACCAAGATTGCTGCGTTCCAACGCATCCATGCGCGGTAAGTTCTTTCGATTGTTTCGTCACCTGGAAACTCTGGTTCGTCAGTAGTTGCAATGGTGTTGATGTAATCGGTCGTTGGTATCGATGGCACGTTTAGTTGAAGTTCATGAGAACGACGAAGAAGGTTCAACATTATTTCGCGAGCACGGTTACGACCGTGGACTCTTGCTACTGCATCAAGGGACTCGAGCCACTCGCGCGTCTCTTCTGGATCTTGATCTGGGTTGGTGCTTGCGAAAGCGTCCTGATTGTTAACGGACAACGAATCCTCGTTTCGGTTCTTTAGGGTCAAAAGGCATTTATGGCGACTTTGGACACAAAATGTATGGCGTGGCCCTGTTAGAGCCTCTTATAAGTTTAGGGTTTGTTATGTGGGCTTTCTTGGATTAGCCCGAACCTATCTAAAAGGAGTTTCAATGTCTTTACTTATCGGCGATCAAGCCCCTGATTTCAGCCTGGTCAACCAATTCGGTGAAACCGTTACCCTCTCTCAATTCAGAGGTTCAAAGCCAGTTGTAGTGGTTTTCTACCCGTTGTCGTTCTCAGGCGTCTGTACCGGTGAACTTTGCGAGATTCGAGACAATTTCGCAAAATTCGAGTCCAGCGATGTCGAACTCCTAGCTATTTCAGTTGATAGCAAGTTCGTGCAGAAGGTCTTTGCTGAGCACGAGGGCTACAAGTTCTCTGTTTTGGCAGACTTCTGGCCTCATGGCAAGGTTGCTCAAGACTACGGAGTGTTCCTTGAGGAGCACGGAATCGCCAACCGGGGAACCTTTGTTATTGATAAAGCTGGCGTTTTAGTGGCTAAATTCATCACTGCTCCTGGTCAAGCTAGATCTTTAGATGAATACGATCGCGCTCTGGCTTCTTTGAACGCTTAGCCTGCGGTATAGTTTTCTAAGCGCCACTTGGCGCTGCAGTCAAGAGTCGGGCCTTTAGCTCAGTTGGTAGAGCGCCACGCTTACACCGTGGATGTCATCGGTTCGAGCCCGGTAGGGCCCACTTTCGACTACCTCCGCCTAGAGGCATGAATATTGCCTCGGCGGTAGGATTTGCCTATGGAATCTAGTTATCAGCCACCAGTTCGCAAATCCCTCAGTGATGAAGAACTAGCAGCCCGAGTAAACCTAGCCACCTCATCACACAGCGGCATAGAAGCAGTGATGGTGTTGTTGGTCGCTCAAGAGCAATTGCGAGCCCAAGAGGATGCTGAGATAGCCCAGTGGGTTACTGAGATGGAAAACGATGGGTCACCTGAAGCTCTAAGAGCACTCGATAACTTCCGCGGAAAAATCCAAGGCTCAGACCCTGTTGAGCAACCTGTTGTTGAGGATCAACCAGAAGCCGAACCAGAACAGGTCACTGAGGCTGAAGTACTTGTCGAAATTGAAACCGCTGAAGAAGTAGAAAAGGAAAGCTCTTCAAGTCCTTTCAGTTGGTTCACCAGAACTAAAGAGACGCCAGTGGCTGAACCTGTTGACGAGGTCCAGGTAGTCGAAGAACCTGTTGTCGAAGAACCTGTAGTCGAAGAACTTATGGTCGAAGAGCCTGTTGACGAAACACCTGTTGAGGATGCAACAGAGCAAGAGAGTGTAGTTTCAGATTTGCATCCAGAGGGATCAGAGACCGTTGATGCATTCGATCAATTACTTGCGGCTGCTTCTGCCGAAGAAGAGTTAACGGCTCTTGAAGATTTGAAAGAAAAAACTTCTGTGCCTGATGAAGTTTCAAGTAACGTCACTATTCCTTCGGATGAGCATAGAGATCGTAAACCACTGTCGCAACTGTTTGTTTGGCTAGGTGCATCAGCGACACTCGTGCCAATAGTTTTGGTAGCTGCTCTTATCGGTTTTGGTTTGAGTGCAACCGCAATACTTGTCGATTTACTTGTGGGTTATTTAGTTGCTGGAGTGATTATCGGTGCGGCAGCACTTGCGGGTAAGAGAAGTGGGCTCTCTACTTCAATAATTTCTAGAGCGGTCTTCGGTGTTTGGGGTAACTCAATTCCGCTAACAGTTCTATTCGTTGTCAGAGCTGCAATCACGGCACTTATTCTTAGTGCGTTCACCTTCTTGCTAGATGGCATTGAAGCTAGATTACCTGCATTTGATTCAGTCCTAATTTCTGTAGTTGGCATCAACTTGACTGCTGGATTAGCTGTGCAGATTTTGGTGCTTACATTTGTAGGCGTCCTAACCTTTGCTAAGGGTTTGGCTAGTAGAACGCTGCACCTGATGTTGAGTTTGATTGCAGTTGTGCTTGTTATGGAAAGTTTCGCAGGCTTGCCATTTGGAAAGATGAGCCTAAGTGCTCCTGGCCAACTTGGAGTTTTCTCCAAGGAGTCAATAGCTGGAACAGCACTTGTTGTGATGGTTAGCCTGACACTGTGGCTTGCCATTGCACCTAACCTCTCTAAATCGATTCCTATGAAGCAAAGAGGTTTCAAGGTCTTTAGCTTGGTATTGGCAGCTAATTTCTTTGTCCCAGCTGCTATTGGAATTGTTGCATTGCTGTGGCTCGGTAATTCAACTGTCGGCCTCATTGAATCAGTTGCCGCTTTACCTAGGTGGTCCTCTGGAGCATTGGTATCTGGTGTCGCGCTTAGCTTGGTTTACATCACCGTGTTGAATCTGAAGACAACAACACTTGATCTAGTAGCTTTACTTAGACTAAAAACCAACGGGATTGCAACCCTGCTGAGTTTTATTACCGTTGTCGGGCTCTTGGTGTTGTTTGCACAACAACCAGTTTCACAAAAACTCGAGTACCTAGTTAATCTGTTCGCTCTAGTCTCAGCATTAACCGCAGGCTGGATTGGAATGTTTGTTGCCGACGTTTCGCTAAGACGAATTGCCTATCACGAGCTTTCACTAACCAGGTCTTATGGCTTCTATAAGAAGTTCAACTGGTTATCTGTAGTTATTTGGTTTGGCACGTTAGCCATTGCAGTTGCGTTGATACCGGTAAATCTATTTGGTCTTGGTTTCTTTGGATTTGCTTTATCAGTTATTGGTTTAGAAGCAAACCTAGGAACAGCAGCAATTGGTTTTGGTATAACTGTTCTGACTGGTGTTCTATTGACAGTAGCTGCTCGAATTCCGCAAATTCGCAAGCAGGAGAACGAAGTTTTAGCAGTTGAATCTAGGCGTGAGCAATTGAACGATATCTTTGTTGGCCAAGAATAATGAGTATTACGGTACAAAAATTTGCTTCTGTTGCACAGTCGCTTTGGCCACTAGCTAACAAAGAAGAATGGGATGTCGTTGGCCTTGTTCTTGGTTCTAAAAACCAAGAAGTAACTAAGGTTCTTTTGACAGTTGATGTCACAGACGAAGTTATCGATCAAGCAATAGCCTCTGGAGTAAATCTAATATTTGCTCATCACCCTCTGCTTCTAAAAGGTGTAAATAATTTGGTTGAAGATAATGCCAAGGGGTACCTAGTGGCAAAGTTAATCAAAGCTGGGATTGCGCTGTATTCGGCACACACCAACGCAGATGTCGTTGCTACCGGTACTTCAGCAGTTTTGGCCAATCACTTGGGACTATCTGGCTCTCGTCCGCTAGCTCCATTAGCAGATGGCGTTCAGGGGTTAGGAATCATTGGTTCACTTCCTCAGAAGACAACTCTTGGTGATCTTGCCGCAAAACTCAACTCTTTCTTGCCACAAACAGCAACAGGGGTTCGAGTTGCTGGAGATTTCTCTCGCGAAGTTTCCACGGTTGCTCTCTGCGCTGGCGCAGGAGATTCATATTTAGGTCTCGCTCTTGATGCAGGAGCAGATGTTTATATAACATCTGACCTTCGTCATCACCCAGCACAGGAGATACTTGAACTAGCTATTGCTCGTAAAGTTCAATTCTCCCTCGTTGATATTTCACATTGGGCGGCTGAATACCTTTGGCTTGCAACAGCTAAAGACCAACTAGCAAAAGATTTACCTGGCCTCGAATTAGAAATCTGTGATATCAGAACTGACGTATTTGAATTTCTAATGAACAACCCAATAAACCAATAAGGATCAAGTGCATGATATTAGATAAAGTTGGCCAATCGGCCTTACTTCGCTTAGCTGAAATTGATCTAGAGATTACTCAGATAAAACATGAGATCTCATCTGCAATTGATTCGAAGGAACTTGAAAGTCTTCGCTTTCAGTTAGCAAGCGTTGCAGGGGAATTAATTGCAGCTAGGTCTGATGTTGAAAATCTAGAAGCTAACCAAAGGCGAGCCGACGATGACCTACACCTAGTGGAATCAAGAATTGCTAGAGATAACGAGCGTTTGAACCAAACATCTTCTTCCAAGGATGCGCAGGCAATCCAAAGCGAAATTGCTTCGCTCACCCGTCGAAAGAATGAACTTGAGGACACCGAGTTAGGTGTTTTAGCAGAACTCGAAGAAGCTCAGAAGATTCACAAAGAAATCTCAGAGCGCAGAGACCAGATCAATGATGCAATGAATACCTTGCAAGCCGATATTCAGTCCAAAGTTGATGACTTGAAATCAAGGGGAAGAAAACTTACTGCTGATAAGGAAATTGTTGTCAGCAAAATCACAATAGATGTATTAGCAGCCTATGAGTTACTTGCCAAAAGACAGATAGCAGTTGGTCAAGTTGTGAACCGTTCTTGTTCGGCATGCCGCATGGGTTTAACCGCTAGCGCGATCGATTTGCTTGCTGAGCTACCAGAAGATCAGATTGGTTATTGTCCAGAGTGTCAAGCAATGATGGTTCGATGACTAAGCGCGTAATCATTGAAGCAGATGGTGGTTCTAGGGGGAACCCAGGGCCTGCCGGATCTGGTGCTGTACTAATCGATCAGGACACCGGAAGTATTCTCGCGGAAGTTGCACTCTTCATAGGAATAGCTACAAACAACGTTGCCGAATATCGTGCAGTGCTAGCAGCAGTTGAACTTGCTAACGACATAGTTCCTGATGCTGAACTATTGGTGCGAATGGATAGCAAGTTGGTAGTAGAGCAGATGTCTGGTCGTTGGAAGATCAAAAACGAAGGCATGCAAGATTTGTCAACTCAGATGGCTTCCGCCATCGGTTCTAGAAAGATAACTTTCGAGTGGATTCCGAGAGAACAGAACACTAAAGCAGACGCACTAGCCAATGAAGCCATGGATGCTGAGGCAAGCGTCACTAGAAAATACATCGGTGAGCCAGGAACCGCAACGATAAACATTATTACTCAGGCAACTAAGCCAACAGCTGCAGATCTTGAATACAATCCTGAGTTACCTTCATCGGTGCGTGCACCAAGAGAAGTGTCAAAGAAGTTAACTACAGTAATCCTGGTTAGACATGGTCGAACCTTGCTTACTGAAACACACAAAATTTCTGGTCGTGGTGGCGAAGACCCTCAGCTTTCTGCTCTCGGACGAGAAGATGCAACTTCTGTTGCTGGTGAACTCGTGAAGGTAAGTCAGACGGGTGTGTTCTCTAAAATTCTGAAACCAACAGCGATCGTTAGCTCACCGCTTGCTAGAACGCGCGAGACAGCTCAGATCATTGGTGATCGGTTAGGTTTAAAAGTTTCTACTAACGATGACATCGCTGAGATTGCTTTTGGTGACTGGGATGGACATACCAATCAGGAAGTAGCAGCGAATTGGCCAGAACTGTATAACCAATGGCGAGGTGATGTGAAGATAGCTCCCCCTGGTGGTGGCGAATCCTTAGAGCAATTCGACCAGCGAGTCCAGCAAGGCAGAAGAGCAATTCTTGATCAATTCGAAGGTCAGACCGTCGTTGTGGTAGCCCACGTCATGTCCATCAGGGGATTTATTAGAGCGGCTATTGACGCCAACTGGGCTTCATACTGGCGCATAAGCGTTGCTCCTTGTTCGATCACTGTTCTTCGTTTCTGGGGAGATGAGGCAGCTGAAGTCTCAGTAATCAACCACACAACGCATTTATAGGGCTTTTAGTTCCAAATGGCCTGCGATACCCTAGAACTTGGAAGGGTCGGCTAGACGGTCGCGGTAGCGAAAGCTAACGAGGAACGTCCGGGCTCCATAGAGCAGAGTGGTGGGTAACACCCACTCGGTGCAAACCGCAAGAAAGTGCAACAGAGAGTAAACCGCCACGAAAGTGGTAAGGCTGAAACGGTGGTGTAAGAGACCACCAGCGTTCTAGGCAACTAGAGCGGCTAGGTAAACCTCGCTCGGAGCAAGGTCATACAGAAGGCGTTTGAGGGCTGCTCGCCCAAGTCTTCGGGTAGACCGCTTGATGGCAGTGGTAACACTGTCGCTAGATAGATGGCCGTCACCGTAAGGTACAGAACCCGGCGTATCGGCCGACCCCTCCAACTAATCCATACTGTGTTTTTTAGCCCAGTAGGCTGCACCCATGATTCCAGCACTGTTGCGATTCTCTGCTGGAACAATCGGGGTTTTAAGGTTTAGTAGCGGTAAGAACTCCTCGAATTCTTTAGAGACTCCACCACCAACGATAAATAGATCAGGTGTTAGTAATGCCTCGAGAGTTGAGTAATACTTCTGCAATCTCTTAGCCCACTGAACCCAGGTGAGGTTCTCTCTTTCCTTGGCGGAGTAGGCTGCTTTTGATTCGTAATCGACGCCATCTATTTCAAGGTGACCTAACTCAGAATTAGGAATAAGTTTTCCGTTATAAATCAACGCGGTGCCAATACCGGTACCTAGGGTAGTCACAACAACTAAACCTTTTTGTTTTGCCGCTGCACCGTACTTAGCTTCGGCAAGCCCTGCTGCATCAGCGTCGTTGAGTACGTGAACTGTCGTCCTGAGTTCTTTTTCAAACAATCTGTCTGCATCTAAACCAATCCAGTCTTTAGAGACATTGGCTGCTGACATTGTGACACCGTTTTTAACCACAGCTGGAAAACATATTCCAACCGGGAGTCCTTTGGCGTTCGGTAGCTGGCTGATGAGTTCTTTGAGAGTACTTGCAATCGCCTTGGGAGTGCCACCTTCAGGTGTTTCATAACGCAAGCGGTCACTTAGCAAGCTGCCACTTTTGACATCAACAATGGCACCCTTGATGCCGGTGCCGCCGATGTCTATTCCTACTGCTTTTTTACTCATGTCCGTCCTTACGACAAGGTTAGTATTTCCGCACCTGTTTCAGTGACAACAAGCGTGTGTTCGAACTGAGCTGTAATGCTTTGATCCTTCGTTACAACAGTCCAGCCATCAGGCCACATAGTCCAGTTATGTGTGCCAAGGGTAAGCATTGGTTCGATGGTGAACACCATTCCGACTTCCATTACATCCGAATACATTGGTGCGGAGTCGTAATGGGGGATGATCAAGCCTGAATGAAAACTCTCACCAATTCCATGGCCAGTGAAATCTCTAACAACGCCATAGTTGAATCGTTTGGCGTAAGACTCGATGGCTCGACCGATTAGGTTAACCTCTCTACCAGCTGATACGACTGCTATGCCTCGATGCAAAGCTTCTCTGGTGCGTTCAACTAACAATTCAACTTCTTCGCTGACCTTCCCGACCATGAATGTTTGATTGCTATCGCCATGGAAACCATCTAAATATGCAGTGATATCGATGTTGACAATATCTCCGTCTTCTAAAACTGTGTCATCAGGGATGCCATGACAGATCACTTCATTGACAGATGAGCAAATAGATTTCGGATAGCCCCGATAGCCAAGTGTTGAAGGGTAAGCGCCATTTTCTATCAGGAACTTGTGAGCTATCTTGTCTAATTCATCTGTTGTGACACCTGGTTTTGCATGTGAGCCAACGAGTTCAATTGCACGAGCAGCTAATTTCCCTGAAGTTCTTATCTTCTCTACTTGGGCAGCCGTCTTGACGTTGCTGCCTAAAAATTTAGCTGGAGCAGGTTTACCAACGTACTCGGGCCTTGTAATGGATTTAGGAACGCTCAACTGAGGGGATATTCGACCGGGTACTAACTTTCCAGTCTGAATATCTTTGGGCATATCTCCATACTAGGCAGAGGGTGTGGGTATGCTCAGAAATGAAACGCATGGAAGGCTATTCAAATTAGTGATAATCAGGAACACGAGTTTTGGTTTAACACCAAGACACTCCAAGTTGAAGTTGGTAAACAGGCGTTAGCTCTATATCGTGTTGGACCTTTTGCCACTCGTGCGCAAGCAGAGCATGCATTAGAAACTCTCAGAGCTAGATCAGAACAGTGGTCTAAAGAAGACCAAGAAGATTAGTTATTCGTGCGAGTTATCGGCAGTTGGAAATTTACCCTCTGCTACCTCAGCGCGATAACTTGATGCAGCATCAAACAGAATCGAACGAAGGTTTGCATACTGCTTGACAAACTTCTTAGGCTTACCTGGGTAGAGCCCTGCGAAATCTGTCCAAACGAGTATTTGTGAATCTGTGCCTGGTCCAGCACCGATGCCAACAGTTGGAATCGATAATTCTTTAGTTACCAGAGCTGCCAGAGTTGCAGGAACTAGTTCGAGAACGACTGCGAAAGCTCCAGCGGCTTGAACAATACGAGCATCTTCCATAAGTTCTTCAGCGCTATCGCCTCTGCCTTGAACTTTAGCTCCGCCTAGAGAGTGGATGCTTTGCGGAGTGAAACCAATGTGAGCCATCACTGGGATGCCAGCGGTAACCAGAGCCTTAATCTGTTCAACGCTTCGAGTGCCACCCTCAAGCTTTACAGCCCCTGCTCCGGTGAGTTTCATGATCTTGATGGCATTCTCGAGTGCTTGTGAAGGAGAAGCTTCATAACTACCGAATGGCATGTCAACAACAACAAGAGCACGCTTAGCAGCTCTTGCAACCGCACGTCCGAAAGGAATCATCTCATCGAGCGTTATCGGCAGAGTTGTTTCATAGCCAAGTGCGTTATCGGCTGCTGAATCACCCACGAGAAGCACTTCGATACCGGCTTCATCGAAGATGCCGGCTGTTAGAGAGTCATAGGAGGTAAGGCAGGAGAATTTCTGTCCCTTGTTTTTGAACTCCTGCAGCGTTGCTGTTCGGATTACTCTCGGTGTTAGTTCAGTCATCACTTAGCCCTTGTATTTATTAGTAATAGGTAATCTGCGGTCTCTACCAAAAGCCATTCCGGTGATCTTTGGTCCAATTGCACCCTGGCGACGCTTCCATTCGGCTCTGTCGACGAGGGTAAGAACTTTGTGCACCATCTCCTCATCGAAACCAAAAGCAACAATCTCAGCTCTAGATTTTCTACGGTTTATGTATGCATCGAGAATTGAATCAAGCACATCGTATGGTGGCAAACTGTCTTGATCTACTTGATCTGGACGTAATTCAGCTGAAGGTGGTTTTTCGATTGAGCTAACCGGTATTGGTTCCACTTCACCACGAGAAATTGCATAAGCATTTCGCCATCTTGCTAATTCCCAAACCAAGCTCTTCTCAACATCTTTGAGCGGTGCGTAGCCGCCAACAGTGTCACCGTACATAGTTGAGTATCCAACTGCTAGTTCTGTTTTGTTGCCGGTAGTAAGGGTCAGGTGGCCATCCTTGTTGCTCAGCGCCATAAGGATTACTCCACGCACTCTTGCTTGAAGGTTTTCAGCAGGCAATCCATCAAGAGTAAGTTGCGTTTCAAAGGGCTTGACTAAGCCTTCGATGGCTTGAACTTGGTAATTGATTCCTCTTCGAGAGGCGAGATCTAGGGCATCATCTTTAGAGCCGGCTGAGGAATATCTACTTGGCATTGAGACACCGAAGACATTCTCTGCTCCTATCGCATCAGCTGCAATAGTTGCGCAGACCGCTGAATCTATTCCACCACTTAGTCCTAGCACGACAGATTTGAATCCGTTCTTCTGAACGTAATCACGAAGACCAAGCACCAGAGCGTTCCAGGCTTGCCAGTTATCATTCGGCTTGGTTAGGTGATGTTCTCCCACGACGTTCAGTTCATCTTTAGCTTTGATGTCGATCATTACTAAATCTGTTTTGAACTGTTTGAGTCTTGCAATCATTCGAGCTTTGCTATCAACGATGATGCTGTCACCATCGAAGACAAGATCGTCTTGCCCGCCGACAAGGTTTACATAAGCCGCTGCGCAGTTGTGCCTCTTAGCTAACTCAGTTACAAGCCCAAGTCGTCTGTCATCTTTATCTATTTCAAAAGGAGAACCATTGAGAATAAGTGCGACATCTGTCTTAGCATCACCAAGTTTTGCAACCGGGCCACCCGATTGCCAGATGTCTTCGCAGATCACTGTTGAGAATCTCAAGTTCTTATGCTCGAAAGTTAGAAGTTCATTACCTGAGACGAATGTTCTATATTCATCGAAGACTGAATAGTTAGGTAAATGATGCTTGGCATAGGTGCCGATTACTTTGCCAGCGATGATTACCGTTGCACAGTTCTTGGCAATAGCCCAGCCGGTTTGCTCTTGAGCACTTGCCAGTGCTGGATGACCTATAACTACAGCTAGGTCTTTGAATTCAGGGGTCGTTAGTCTGGCAGCTAAGTCTTTGAGTGCAAGCTCTGCTTCGAGGATGAAGGACTCTCTGCTGGCTAGATCTTCGATTGGGTAGCCAGTAATAGCCATCTCTCCAAAGACCAGGATATCTGCCTGATTTTGCACTGCTTCAAGAATGACCTGCCAGATGCCTTTAAGGTTGCCTTCGATATCTCCAACGGTTGGGTTGGTTTGCGCTAAGGCTAGGCGAACATTGGGCATAACCACTAGCCTAGTAGGAGGAAATAGAAAGGTTTTTTGATGGACAAGCAACGCGATTTCGTGCTCAGGACAATCGAGGAACGTAACGTCAAGTTTGTTCGCCTTTGGTTCACTGATGTTGCGGGTACCTTGAAGTCTGTGGCGATTGCTCCAGCTGAGATTGAAGGGGCTTTTGCCGAAGGTATTGGCTTCGATGGCTCAGCAATTGAGGGTCTTGCGAGGTCATACGAGGCCGATATGTTGGCTCAACCAGACCCATCAACCTTCCAGATTCTGCCTTGGCGTGGGGAAATTGATCCAACTGCCCGTATGTTCTGCGATATCACTACTCCTGATGGTGTTCCAGCAGCAGCTGACCCTAGAAACGTTCTCAAGCGTGCCTTGGAGAAGGCTGCCAATATGGGCTTTTCTTTCTATATCCACCCAGAGATTGAGTTCTACCTCCTAAAGTCCTCCCAGATTGGTCCTGAAGGCCCAATACCAGTTGATAAGGCTGGTTACTTCGACAATGTCCCTGGTGGAACAGCCAACGATTTCAGAAGACGTGCCGTAATGATGCTTGAGCAATTGGGCATCTCAGTTGAGTTCAGCCACCACGAAGGTGGACCAGGGCAAAATGAGATCGACTTGAGATATGCCGATGCCTTGACCATGGCAGATAACATCATGACTTTCAGAACTGTCATCAAGGAAGTTGCTATCGAGCAGGGTGTCTATGCAACATTTATGCCTAAGCCTTTCACTGAACACCCAGGTTCTGGAATGCACACTCACATGTCACTATTCGAAGGCGACACCAATGCATTCTTTGACCCTTCAGGTGAGTACCACCTGTCTAAGACAGCTAAGAGTTTTATCGCGGGATTACTAAAACACGCTCCTGAAATCACAGCTGTTACAAACCAGTACGTCAACTCATATAAGAGACTTTGGGGTGGTGGAGAAGCTCCATCATTTGTTTGCTGGGGACACAACAACAGATCAGCACTTATTCGTGTTCCGCTTTACAAACCGAACAAAGGCAACTCTTCACGTATCGAATACCGTGCCATTGATTCAGCTGCTAACCCTTATCTTTCCTACGCCCTTTTGCTTTCAGCAGGTCTTAAAGGAATTGAAGAAGGTTATGAACTGCCGGCTGAGACTGAGGACAACGTTTGGAATCTAACTGATGCTGAACGTCGAGCCATGGGTATTCAACCATTGCCTCAATCCCTTGATCACGCGATCCGTAAGTTAGAAGAGTCAGAACTTGCAGCTGAAACTCTAGGTGAATCAGTGTTTAGCTACGTTCTTGCTAACAAGCGTCGCGAATGGAGCGATTACCGTGCTCAGGTAACTCCATATGAATTGAAGACCAACCTCGAAGTTCTCTAATGGCTACAGCTTCGCAAAGATCAGGAGGCGCACTCCTATCTCTTGCTCGTTTTGGTTTCATTGATTTAGAGGGAACGATAGCCAAGCTTGATGAACTTGTTTCTCTCGTTGGCGATGTCGGTAGATCCGCGTTAGCGGCTTTATCAAAGTCAGCGTCACCAGATGATGCACTCAACAACATAATTGCATTAGCCCGGATTGATAGATCAAAAGTAAAGAAGATTCTCTCTAAAGAAGACTCTGCTGAGCGACTGGCTAAGTTGGTCGGAGCATCAACCGCGCTTAATGATTTCCTAGCAAGGACACCTGAGAATTTAGGCTTATTTGAAAAAGCAGTGCAGAGCCTGCCGGATCGAGTTTCCTACGATCTCATGTTCACTAAAGCAATCAGTGATGTGAAACAAAGAGAATTCAACTCTGCAGAGTTTGTTACCTGTTTACGAATCACTTATCGCACAGAGTTACTAAGAATTGCCATCTATGATATTTCGCAACCTGACCCACAGTTTGCTCAGCCTAGAGTCTCGCTTGCTTTGGCTGAACTAGCAGGGGCTGCACTAGAAGCTGGACTAGTTATAGCTCGTAAGGAACTAGTTGAAAGTACGGATTTCGGATCTTTTACAAAAGATGAAATCGGCCTAACCAAGCTGGCAGTTATTGGCATGGGTAAGGGAGGCGCTGGAGAACTCAATTACATCAGTGATGTCGATGTCATCTATGTTGCTGAATCTACTAATGATTCTTTGGACAACGAACGAATGTTAGCCATTGCTACAAAGCTGGCAACCAGACTTATGCGAGCGATGGATGCAAATAATCCAGAGCCAGCGCTCTGGCAGGTTGATGCAAACTTACGTCCTGAAGGAAAGTCAGGAGCATTGGTTAGAACCCTTGATTCACACCAGGCTTACTATGCAAGGTGGGCTGAGAACTGGGAGTTTCAAGCACTTCTCAAAGCCCGGCCAATGGCAGGGGATAAAGAACTTGGGTCAAGGTACTTTGATGCAGTGCAACCTTTGGTTTGGCAATCAACCCAACGAGAGAACTTTGTTGAATCAGTGCAACGAATGCGTGAACGAGTTAGTGCAAATATTCCAGAGAGCGAAGTCGATCGCCAGATAAAACTCGGTGTTGGTGGTCTTCGAGACATCGAGTTCACCGTTCAACTCTTGCAGCTGGTACATGGTCGCACAGACAACACTGTGCACGCTCCTGACACTGTGACTGCTATCGGACAATTAGCTGCCGGTGGCTACATCGGGCGAGCAGAGGCTAATGAATTCTCCCAGCACTATAAGTTCTTGCGTCTGATCGAACACCGTATCCAGATGTCTCAGATGAGAAGAACACACTTGATGCCAACGGAGGAGAACGCTCAGCGAGCAATAGCTAGGTCTGTCAACATCTCTTGGACAGCACAGGATCTACTGAAGCATTGGCAAGAGGTTAAGCAAGAAGTTCGAGCTTTGCATCAGAAGATTTTCTATCGCCCACTATTAGCCGCTGTATCTAAAGCAAGCGATGGTCTTGAGTTATCTAATGACCAAGCGGCTGATCGTTTAGCAGCGATTGGCTTTAATGATCCAAAGGGAGCACTTACGCATATCTCAGCTCTAACCTCTGGTTTATCTCGAAGGGCTCAGATACAAAAGCAACTGCTACCAGTTCTCCTGCAGTGGTTTGCTGAAGGAACTGATCCAGATTCAGCACTATTGGCATTTAGAAGGCTCAGCGAAAACTTGGGTGAATCACACTGGTACCTGCGGATGCTTAGAGATAGCACTGGGGCAGCGGAGCGCATGACAGTCGCCCTATCGACTAGTCGACTCGCAACTGCGATGTTAGAACTTATTCCTGAAGGTGCAGCCTGGTTTGAAGATGTTGTGCAGTTACAACCGCAGAGTTTAGAAACTTTGAGATTACAGTCAGAAGCTCTGGGTACCAGACACGACTCTTTAGATGAATTCGCTAAGGCCATCAGACACATTCGACGTCGAGAGACATTGCGTTTAGCTCTAGGTGCTGTTGTTGGCGAACTTACTTTGCAGGAACTTGGCACAGGGCTTACAGATATCACACAGTGGTATCTGGAATCTCTTACCACCGCCGTTTTAGAGAGCATGTTTCACAACGATGCACCCGCGCTGGAACTAGTTGATTTTGGAATTGTTGCCATGGGTCGATTTGGTGGAGCAGAGCTTGGCTTTGGAAGTGATGCCGATGTGATGTTTGTTTACGATCCGAAGCCAACTATTCCAGTTGCCATTGCTCAGAAAGCAGCGGAGCTAGTGATAAGCGAAATTAAGAGATTAGCAACTGATCCGCAACTTGAATTTGAATTAGACATGGATCTTCGTCCGGAAGGTAAAAACGGAGCTGTAACAAGGTCCTTGGAATCTTATAGGGCTTACTACTCTCGCTGGGCTGACATTTGGGAGAACCAAGCCCTGTTGCGTGCGCGGATGATTTATGGCTCTGCTGAGCTTCGTAATGGCTTCAATGACTTAGTTGACAAGTATCGATACCCAGAGAAATTCGAGAACAAGTCGATTATTGAAATCAGAAGAATCAAAGCCCGAGTTGAGAATGAAAGACTTCCTCAGGGAGCAGATCCTAAACGGCACCTGAAGTTAGGTCGAGGATCGCTCAGCGACATTGAATGGCTGGTTCAATTGCTACAGCTCAAGCACGGCAATGAACATCCAGCTATTAGAACACCAAGAACACTTGAGGCTCTAGCTGCCCTTGTGTCTGCAAATTTGATTGAAGCACACGATGCCCGGGTGCTCGAAGAAGCCTGGTTGCTCTCCAGTCGCATAAGGTCTGCTTCAGTGCTTTGGTCCAATAAGAGATCAGATGTATTGCCGACAGATAGAAGACAACTTGAAGGCATGGCAAGGATTCTTGAATACCCAAGGGGTTCTGCTTCCAAACTAGAAGAAGACTATCTAGCCTTCACCAGAAGATCACGAATGGTCTTTGAACGCTTGTTCTTCGCTTAAAGCAAAAGCGGGCCATCTTTCGATGACCCGCAATTGGTTTAAGACTAAACGCCGTAGTAAAGCTCGAACTCATACGGATGAGGACGTTGAGCGAAAGGCTTGATTTCCTTTTCGCGCTTGTAATCAATCCAAGTCTCGATTAGATCCTTAGTGAAAACATCGCCTGCCAATAGGTAGTCGTGATCTGCCTCTAGTGCCTGCAGAACTTCTTCAAGAGAACCTGGTACCTGAGGAATGTTTTTAGCTTCCTCTGGTGGCAACTCGTAAAGGTCCTTGTCAACTGGAGCGTGTGGTTCGATACGGTTCTTGATTCCATCAAGACCAGCCATCAACATCGCAGCAAAGGCAAGGTAAGCGTTACCTGATGCATCAGGTGCACGGAACTCAATACGCTTAGCCTTCGGGTTGGTGCCAGTCATTGGAATACGAATCGCAGCTGAACGGTTACCAGCAGAGTAAACAAGGTTTACCGGAGCTTCGAAACCAGGCACTAGACGACGGTAGCTGTTAACTGTTGGGTTGGTGAATGCAAGCAAGCTTGGAGCGTGCTTTAGTAGTCCACCGATATACCAACGAGCTAGATCTGATAGTCCGCCGTAGCCGTTCTCGTCATAGAACAATGGCTTGCCATCTTTCCATAGTGACTGGTGAACGTGCATACCGGAACCGTTGTCACCAAATAGTGGCTTAGGCATGAAGGTAGCGGTCTTGTTGTAGTTGTATGAAGTGTTCTTCACGATGTACTTGAACTTCAAGACATCATCAGCTGACTGAACCAGAGTGTTGAATCTGTAGTTGATTTCACACTGGCCAGCAGTTCCAACTTCGTGGTGGCTACGCTCAACGATTAGTCCAGCCTTTTCAAGGTTTAGAACAATCTCGTCGCGAATATCAGCTAGGTGATCAACAGGGGACACCGGGAAATAGCCGCCCTTGTAAGGAGTCTTGTTTCCTAGGTTACGGCCACCATCTGATTCAGTTTCGCGAGCTGAGTTCCAAGCACCTTCGATTGAATCAACGAAGTGATAAGCGGTGTTTGACTTTGTCTCGTAACGAACCTCGTCGAAGATGAAGAATTCAGCTTCAGGAGCGAAGAATGCAGTGTCAGCAATACCGGTTGAAGCTAGGTACGCTTCAGCTTTCTTAGCAACCTGACGTGGGTCACGGTGATAGATCTCACCGTTACGTGGGTTATAGATATCGAAGTTGATGATAAGAGTCTTCTCAACACGGAAACCATCTAGGTATGCGGTGGTGACATCAGGAATCAACTGCATGTCTGACTCGTGAATTGAAGCAAAGCCGCGAATCGATGAAGCATCGAATAGTTGGCCATTTACGAAGAAGTCTTCATCAATCTGACTTACTGGAAGGTTGAAGTGTTGCTGAACACCAGGTAGATCGGTGAAGCGAACATCAACGAACTTTACGTCTTCATCTTTGATGAATTTGATGACCTCGGATGCTGATTTAAACATAGGGAGAGCCCTTCAAAGGTTTGTGGGTTTCGAGCGATCCATTACGCTCAAGACCACTTTATCGCCCCGATGCCAAAGTCTTGGCAAAACTATGTTTCAGGCTTGTAAAAAGTTTCTAGAAATTACTGGATTCTTCTCGACGGACGCATTTTAGCTGGGTCAATGCCCTTAGGAATTGGCATACCAAAACGGGTATCCAAGGCTGAGAGGCGGTTCTGCACTGCTGAGATTTCTGCTCTATTGAGCGTTCTCTTGAGTTGCTTGACCTTCTTGTGAAGCTGGATTAGCGGAACTCCTTCACCGTCTTGAGAGCTATAGAACATGTGCACAGCAACACCGGATGCGACTCGCTGCACTTTGCGTCTTTCCTCTTCAAGAAGTGCCTTGGTGCTGGTTTTAGCGCCTTCACCCATCAGGATTACACCTGCAGGACCCACGATTCTGAAAACCATGTCTTTGGTCTTAGGGCTTATGGCAACAGGCTGGTTTGAACCCTTGTAGGTTCTGCGAGTAAGTGTGCCAACTGTGATGCTTACTCGACCTGGCTCGCTTTCATACTTCTTGAAAATGGCAGTATTTGCTCTGCGGGTTAGTACTAGCAAGCTGCTCAGGTAACCAGTTGCAATACCTAGGATCACCCAAAGAACAATCCCTAAGAAACCGAAGTTCGAAATGATTGCACCGACAAGGCTGATTACTATGAAAACTCCAACACCGACAAGGATGCCGATTGGAAGTGCCTTAGGGTCAGCGCCTCTCAGGAAACGTACTTGTTCGCCGAATTGTGCGAAGAGACCAGGTGCTTTGCCTGCTTTTTTAGCTGCTTTATCTTTTGCCATGTGGATTAGCCTATTGGTTGTTTAGTTGACGGCCTGACTGAAACCGTCGCGAACAGCGGCATCAGCTAGGTGTTGGAGGTGTTCTGGGATAGTGTCGCCACGCTTGATCATGCTTTGAGCCCACAGTCTGCCGGCGCGGTAGCTACTGCGAACAAGAGGCCCGCTTAGTACACCTAGGAAACCCATTCCTTCGGCAATCTCTTTCAATTCAACAAACTCTTGCGGTTTCACCCATCTTGAAACTGGATGGTGTCTAACAGTTGGTCGCAGGTATTGAGTAATTGTGACGATGTCGGTTCCAGCGTCGTAGAGATCTTGCAGGGCTTGAATAACTTCAGGTATTTCTTCACCCATGCCTAGAATCAGATTGCTCTTGGTTACCATTCCAGCGTTTCTGGCTTGGGTTAGCACATCTAGTGAACGTTCATAAGTGAACGCAGGTCTAATCTGTTTAAAAATTCTTGGCACAGTCTCAACGTTGTGAGCGAATACTTCAGGCTGGGCATCAAAGACTTTTTGCAACCATTCAGGTTTGCCAGAGAAATCTGGTACGAGGATTTCAACTCCAGTGCCAACAGATTGCTTGTGAATTTGTCTGATGGTCTCTGCGTATAACCAGGATCCTTCATCCGGAAGATCATCTCTAGCAACTCCGGTCACGGTGGCGTACCTAAGTTGCATCTTGACAACAGATTGGCCAACTCTTCTTGGCTCATCTGGATCTAGGTTTGCAGGTTTTCCAGTATCTATTTGGCAGAAGTCACAACGACGTGTGCACTGGGCTCCGCCGATAAGAAAAGTAGCTTCACGGTCTTCCCAACATTCGAAGATGTTTGGACAACCTGCTTCTTGGCAGACAGTGTGTAAACCTTCTGTTTTGACAAGTGTGTGGAGAGCTTGATACTCAGGACCCATCTTTGCCTTGGTTTTAATCCACTCAGGCTTACGCTCAATAGGAACCTCGGCATTGCGTGCTTCAACACGCAGCATGCGCTTTGGTGCTGGCTCTTGGGTCACTTGGTCACTTTTCCAATCGAAGTTAGATGTTTCTGAATAACCTCACTAGCCATAGCTGGTGTGATGTTTCTCTGCACTAACTCGCTTATCGTACTCGTTTCTGCGTCTTTGATACCGCAGGCAATGATGGTTTCGTAAGCCTGCAAGGAGTTATTGCAGTTCAAGGCAAAACCATGCATCGTAGTTCGCTCAGCAACTCGGATTCCAATGGCAGCAATCTTGACATGAGTATTGCCCAGTGGTGCCCAAACCCCAGATCTACCTTCAACGCGTTCTGTATACAGTCCAAACTCAGCAATACTATCGATTAGCACCTGCTCCAACCATCTGACGTAGCCCACTACATCTATTGGGTCAGGAAGCTTCATTATTGGATAGCCAACTAATTGACCTGGACCATGCCAGGTAATCTTTCCTCCCCGGTCAACATCAATAACCGGTGTGCCATCTTGTGGGCGCTCTTCATCTTCAGTTCTTTTGCCTGCTGTGTAAACACCGTCATGCTCGAGAAGTAAAACGGTGTCTTCTCTGGTACCAGAGACCACTTCAGAGTGCACCTTGCGTTGCAGATCCCAAGCTTGTTGGTAATCAACGAAATTAGGTGCTAAACCAACAACTTCAAAGACAGTCATCTCCCTAGTCTAAATCCATCCACAACTACCAGACTCTAGACCTTATAAACAGAACCTCAGCTCCATCCAAACCCAATGGACAAAGCAACAACCATAGGATTATGCCCCAGAAACAACCTAGCCTCAGGCACTTTGCCATCATCGCTCGAACATTCAAATCAAAGGTAGGTAGCCTCTGGGAAGTAAAAGACAGAAGAGCACCCGATCAAAGCCAATACCTGTTCACCCCTAGCATCTTGATGTCTTGGCCTCGTTGGTTAGCGATACTGGGGGATAGTTGCAGTCCAATAAGACTAAGGAACGGGAAAGTGGCTCTGTTACTCAGTAGAGAGCTTGATTTAGAGGCAATGGCCAAGTGCCTAAAATACCCGCGAGGTAGGAATAGTTACAGTCTGCAACCAATGATTGGATTCTTAGAGGCTGAAAAGAACCGCATGAGGCTCGCTTTGCCAATGATTCTCATATTCGTTGTCTTAGTTGGTTTACTAACCATAACTATGAGTCCCAAAGCAATGGTGATTGCTACCGCAAGTCAAAACCAGAACACGGCTCAAAGGAAATCCTGCGGGGAAGTGAATCTACTTGGTAAAAGGTTTCCTACTGGTATCAAAGCGCACACAACTCTTAGCCTGGAGGAAAGCAAATATCGAATCCTCAAGACAAGTAGCTTTGGAGGACTTACACAGATTCAGCTAAGAAGAATTTGTGACGGTAAAAAGTTCCGGCTAGAAGCCTGGCGAGCGAAAGATTCGCTACGAGTTTCGAAAGTTAGTTAGAAACCAAAATTAGCTTGGAAGTTTGCATCTTCCAAACGTGTCTTGACATCGACTAAGAAACGACTTGCATCGGCTCCATCAATCAATCTGTGATCGTAAGAAAGCGCTAGATAAACCATGCTTCTTATCGCGATACTGTCTTGACCATTTTCGTCAGTGACAACAACCGGACGCTTAGCGACAACACCAGTACCAAGAATTGCTGACTGAGGCAAGAACACAACAGGAGTATCAAAGAGCGCTCCGCGTGAACCGGTGTTAGTCAAGGTGAATGTTCCACCAGAGAGCTCATCTGGCTTTAGCTTGTTTTCACGTGTTCTTGCAGCTAGATCGGCGATCTGTTGAGCAATTGCTGCAAGAGAAAGCGAAGCTGAGTCACGAATAACTGGCGTTAGTAGACCTCTTTCAGTATCAACAGCAAAGCTGATGTTCTCTGAGGCATGGTAGACAATGTTTTCACCATCGATGCTTGCGTTGATCTTTGGGTGCACTCGAAGAGCTTCAGCTGCGGCAAGGAAGAAGAACGGCATAAAGTTCAACTTCACACCAGATTTCGCAGTGAATTCTGCTTGAACCTTGCTTCTAAGCTGAGCAATGCGTGTTACATCAACTTCAACAACAGTGGTTAGTTGAGCAGTTGACACCATTGAGGCTACTGCTCGTTCACCTAGCACCTTGCGAAGTCTGGACATTGGTTCCGTTGTTCCACGAAGTGCAGAAGGAGCCGCCATAACAACTGGGTCAGAAGATCTTTGCGCGGATGTTGGAGTACTTGCTGCAGCAGCAACGTCTTCGCGACGGATACGTCCACCGACACCTGTACCAGAAACGCTACCTAAGTTGACACCTGACTCAGCCGCAAGCTTGCGCACCAATGGTGTTACGTAACTTGGATCGCTGTTAGTTTCTGTCTGTGCAACAACTGGAGCAACAACTACTGGTGTTGAGACCTGTGGAGTAAAGACTGGAAGATTCATCGGAGCTGCTGTGACAGTTTCAACTGGTGCAACAAATACTGGTGCTACTACTGGTGCTAATACTGGAGCAACAACAGGTGCAACCTCAACAACAGGAGCTACTTCGACTACTGGAGGGGTAACTGCAGCAGGTACGCTCGCGGCAACGCCGTCAGCAACTATCGCTAGTATCGCGCCAACGGCTGCGGTCTCGTCTTCTGCAACCAATATCTCTTGGAGGATTCCAGCGACAGGGCTAGGAATCTCAGTGTCAACCTTGTCAGTTGAGACCTCTACTAAAGGCTCATCGATTGCGACAGAGTCGCCGATCTTCTTGAGCCATCGGGTTACAGTTCCTTCGGTGACGCTCTCACCCAGGGCCGGAAGTTTTACTTCACTCATTTTTGTTGCTCCTTATGCAGAATTCAGTCTAAGCGTGCGCGTGTAGTGGTTTGCCAGCGAGAGCTAAATGAGCTTCGCCTAGGGCTTCGTTCATGGTTGGGTGAGCATGGACAAGGGACGCAACTTCCTCAGGGAATGCTTCCCAGTTCACGATGAGCTGGGCTTCACCAATCTGCTCGCCAACTCTTGAACCAATCATGTGAATACCAATGATTGGGCCGTTGTTGCGTCTAATAAGTTTTACGAATCCAGCAGTACCTAGGATTTGGCTCTTACCGTTACCACCTAGGTTGTATTCGTATACCGAGATGTTGTCCTGGCCATAAGTCTCTGCTGCTTTTGCTTCAGTAAGACCTACAGAGGCAATCTCAGGTTCTGAGTAAGTTACCTTTGGAATTCCTAATTCATCAATAGGTGCAGGTCTTAGTCCTGCAATGTCTTCAGCAATGAAGATACCTTGCTGGAATCCACGGTGCGCCAACTGCAAGCCAGGCACGATGTCACCGGCTGCGTAAACGCCTTCAACAGATGTTTGTAATCTGTCATTGGTTAGAACATAACCGCGATCCATCTTCACGCCGTTCTCTTCATAGCCAAAACCTGCAGTGTTAGGTCCACGGCCAACAGCTACCAACATCAATTCACCATCGAACGCTTCACCATTTTCAAGAGTTGCGACAACACCTGTTGCACTCTGCTGGACACCCTGGAAACGAACTCCTGTTTTGAAGTTAATGCCGCGCTTACGGAAAGCACGTTCCATAGCTTTGCTAACTGAAGCATCTTCGTTTGGAACAAGTGTTGGTAGTCCTTCAATGATCGTTACATCTGTTCCAAATGATTTCCAGATAGAAGCGAATTCAACACCGATAACTCCACCACCAAGAACAATTACCTTGCTTGGCACGAAGTCCAACTGCAGTGCCTGTTCCGAAGTAATGACACGTCCTCCGATTTCAAGTCCTGGCAGAGTCTTACTGAATGATCCGGTTGCAAGAACGATGTTCTTACCTGTGTATACATCGCCGTTTACTGTGATCGACTTAGGTGCAGTCATTCGACCTTCACCAGCAACAACTGTGATTGCCTTTGATGAAACCAAACCGGTAAGACCTTTGAAAAGTTTGTCAACGATGCCGTCACGGTATTTATTAACTGCTGGCATGTCGATTCCCTGAAGGGTTGCTTGGATTCCATAAGCGGCTGCGTCACGAGTGACGTCTGCTACCTCAGCTGAATGAAGCAGTGCTTTAGTTGGAATACAACCTCTGTGCAGGCAAGTGCCGCCAAGTTTGTCTCTTTCGATGAGGGCTACTGATAGTCCTAGTTGTGCACTGCGCAAAGCTGCGGCATAGCCGCCGCTTCCGCCACCAAGGATTACGACGTCAAAATTGTGCTCGGCCAATTGGGCTCCTAAATACGGGGATAACTAATACAGATTACTAGATGGTTATTTCTTATTCTTAGTTACTAACTGTTCCGCGACAGAAATGAGTGTCCTTACCATGGCTCCTGTTGCACCTTTTACCGTGTAGCCATAGGCAGCCAAGTCATTGTTTGCCGAGCTAGCGAAGTCCAAATGGGCCCAGTTCAAGAGTTCCTTAGATTTTGGCTTCGTTCCTAAGAATTCCCTCAAGAACAGCCCACCCACCAACATGCCTCCAGTTGGGTTACCTATCTTTGAGTTCATGAAATCAGCAACATCAGACTTGAGTAGGTCCAGAAGCTCTTCTGGCAATGGCATGTGCCAGACGAGTTCACCCGAAGCCTTAGCAGCGTCCTGAACTAGTGCAACAGAACTATCATCGCCCATAAGACCTGTGTATCTGTTTCCAAGAGCTACTCGAACAGCTCCAGTGAGGGTGGCTACGTCAACGATTAGATCTGGCTTTAAATCTGAAGCGAGAATTAGGCCATCTGCCAAGACGATTCTTCCCTCAGCATCAGTGTTGGTAATTTCAACTGACTTGCCGTTACGGAAAGTTATTACGTCTGTAGGTCTAGTTGCTGTTCCTGAAGGCATGTTCTCGGCGATACACATAAAAGCTGTTACCGTGATTGGAAGTTTTAACTTGGCAATAGCGAAAGTTGCTTGCGCAACTGTTGCAGCTCCAGCCATGTCGTATTTCATGCCGAGAATACCCAGCTTGTCTTTTAGTGAAAGCCCGCCGGTATCGAAAGTTATTCCCTTACCAACTAGAGCTAAGTGCCCTCTGGACTTGGCTGGCTTATAGGTTATTTTTACCAATCTTGGTGGGCGAGCAGAACCCTGACCGACTGCAAGAATGCCGTAACACTTTTCTTTAGCTAGTTTCTTCTCATCCCAGATCTCAACTGTTACGCCAGGAATCTTTGATTGACCTTTTACGATCTCAGCAAGTCTTGTCGGATATAGGTCATTGCCAGGCGTGTTAACCAAGTCTCTTGTTGCATGCAAGATGTTGACAACAGTATTGATTCGTTCTAGTTCAGCTCTTGTAATGGATAGTTTTGTGACCAACTGCACTTGCCTGAGCGGCATTGGCTTCTTCGCGCCTGATTTGTAAATGTCAAATGCATATTGAACGATGGCGATACCTTCTAGAAGTGCTAACGCAAGTTCTTTATTTGCCAGGGGAATGTCAACAATTAAGTTCTTGTGGTCGTTGAACACTCGACCAATAGCTCCACCTAGTTCACGGGCTTTAGCGTGGTTTGCGATTGAATCGCCAACACCAATCAAACCAATGACACCTGCGCCAGCAGAAACCCGGGTGAAGCTTTCAGCGGAGCCGGTTACCTGTAGTGCCTTCAGGTTCAGTGACTTGGTCGCAGAGTCTTTGGCCGCGTTACCTAGGAGAACTGGTCCCTTGTCCTGTTTTGACACTCCATAGACGAGTATGGAATCCACTGTTGCTTTGGCTGAAGGTGCTTGTACTTTGAAAGTTATAGAAGTCATAAATACCATGGTAGCCACGTGAAGTTAGAATGGTCACATGGCACAGCAAAATGAGCTCTTCACTTTGGTAAACACGGACGTTGATGTCCCTGATGGCCTTCACTTACTAGCAGCTATCTCAGGTTTTACTGATGCGGGTTCATCTATGCAGCAGGTCTCTCAGCACATCTTGGAAAATCTTGACTATGAGACCATTGCCATCTTTGATAATGACCAGCTGCTTGATTACAGATCCAGAAGACCAGTTATGTTCTTCGAGCAAGATCACATCGAGGACTATCAGCCAGCCAGCCTTTCATTACATCTGGTTAGAGACGAGGTTGGCACTCAGTTCCTGTTTCTAAACGGGTACGAGCCAGATTTTAAGTGGGAAGCATTCGCTTCTTCAATTGAGGTTCTCTTCTCATACTTTGGAATTAGAGACATGACCTGGCTACATGCAATTCCTTTTCCTATTCCACACACCAGACCGGTTGGCGTCACTGTTTCTGGAAATCAGAAAAACGTCATTGCTAAATACTCTGAATGGAAACCTAGAACTCAAGTACCAGGCAACATCATGCACCTACTGGAATTCAGACTTACCCAAGCGGATATTCCAAGTACAGGATTTGTTTTACTGGTTCCGCACTACCTTTCAGATTCAGAATATCCGCAGGCTGCCGTTTCAGGTCTTGAACTAATTTCAAGTCATCTTGGACTCGTCTTCCCTACAGACGAACTGAGAGATGAGGGAGTGGCTTTCACTCGAAGAATCACACAACAGATGACAGAGAATCAGGAGCTCAACCGCATGGTTGAATCCCTTGAGACAAGTTTTCAAAGTGACAAAGCAGCAAATGGTATGGGAGCTGTTAAACCTCGTGAACGAGAAATTCCTGATGCAGATCAAATCGCTGCCGAGCTTGAAGGCTATTTAGCCTCGCACCAAAAGAACAAGTTAGATAACGATGAGGACAGAGACTGAAGCGTTCACCGGCGCTAGTTCTCACCGTAGCGGGACTCGCATATTTTATAGCTGTCACGCAACGCTCTAGTCTCGGGGTTGCAACACTTATCGCAAGTGAAAGATTTGACACTAACGCTCAACAGCTTGCAACCCTTGCTGTATTCCAACTCGTGGTTTATACCGCTATGCAAATCCCGGTTGGCATTCTGCTCGATAGGTTTGGTGCAAAAGCTTTGCTTGCAGTTGGGGCATTCGTTATGGCAGCAGGGCAGTTAACAGTTGCGTTTGCTCCAAATCTTTCGACAGCAGTAGTAGGTCGCATGCTCGTTGGCATGGGGGATAGCTTCACTTTCATTTCAATGATTCGACTTATCAATGGTTGGTACCAAGGTGCTAAAGCCTCAAAGGTTCAACAGTATGTTGCGACCATTGGACAGCTAGGACAGTTCTTCTCTGCTGTTCCGTTCTGGTGGATGCTAGAAAACTTTGGTTGGACTTCTGGTTTCTCTATCATGTCGGCGGTTTCATTATTCATCTCAGTCATGGTGATTGTCTTCACTGCCAATGAACCAAAATCAACTGGACCAGAAACGCATACTGCAGCTTCGTTGAAACTAGCCACGAAGCAATTAGTTGAGAACATCAAAAACCCTGGCATAAGAATGTCGTTTTGGACTCACTACGTCACGCAACCAACAACGACATCAGTGCAACTGCTCTGGGCAGTTCCTTTTTTAGTAACAGCTGAAGGACAGTCTCATGATTTTGCAGCTGCGACCTTGACTGCGATGGTTCTCTTTGGCTTCATAACCGGGCCAGTGATTGGTGGCATCTGTGCTCGAACACCTCAGTTACGTGCAAGATTGGTTTATTCAGTTGTAGGGCTTACAACATCTGCCTGGGTTATCTTGCTGTGTATGCCTGGTAGATCATCCTCTTGGCTCCTATTTGTCTGTTTTCTAGCTATCTCAGTCGGTGGACCAGCATCTATGGTTGCCTTTGACTTCTCAAAAGACATCGTGCCTAAGGCAAGACTTGGCACTGCGAATGGCTTTGCTAATGTTGGCGGCTTTTTAGCGACATTCATAATGATGTATTTGACCGGTCTAGTAATTGACTTGATCCACTCCAGCACAGGAACTGCCGAGCGGTATACCGTAGAGGCTTTTAGATGGGGTTTCGCCGCTCAATTGCTGGTAGTTGCTGTCGGAGTTGTATTTTTCACTGTTGAACGACGTAAATTCGAGAAGATGCAGACAAACTAACGGGAATAAAACTGCTAGTTGGCTGGTAAGAACCTATGGGTAGGCCACATCTGGCTCTGTTAGACCGTAAAGGGTTCCAGAAGTGGCATAATTACAGCGAGACCCAGTCAATTCACCCGATTTGACATGGGTCTTTGTAATGCCCAAAAATTCGTAAACGGTCAACCTCCTAACCCGAGGTATTGAAGGGTCCAATGCTTAAGAAAGCTTCAAAAGCTTCTGCATCGAAAGATGCCAAGAAGACAGTTGCCAAAGCCGCTCCGGCTAAAAAGGTGGTCGCCACCAAGGCGAAGGTTGCTAAACCTGCGGCTAAGGCTAAGCCAGTAGTCAAAGCTGTAGCTAAGAAAGCTGTTGCGAAGGTCGCCACTAAAGCGGTCACCAAGTCTGCAACTAAGTCAACTGCAAAGCCAGTCGCTAAAACTGCGACCAAGACCTCCAAAGCACCTGTGAAGGCTGCTGCAAAACCAGTCGGCAAGAAAGTAGTTGCAAAGCCAACAGCAAAGAGCACCACTAAGACTGTTGCTAAGACTGCAACCAAGGCAACTGCCAAGGATGTGAAGGCAACAGCGAAAACTACTGTAAAGCCTGTCAAAAAGATTGTTGCAACAAAAGGATCTAAAGCAGGAGATCCAGAATTAGATCTCGAAGATGAAATAGATGTAGATGTTGAAGTACTAACTACTGAAGCTGACATCGATGTAATTGTTGCCGAAGTAGAAGAAGTTCTTCCCGAAGTTGAAGAAGATGAAGATGCCATAGTTGTTCCTGAAGGCGCATTAGTACTTTCCAGCAAAGAAGATGACGACATCCCGGTACAGACCACTAGCATCACTGGAGCAACGGCTGACCCGGTAAAGGATTACCTAAAGCAGATCGGTAAGGTTGCACTTCTTAATGCAGAACTCGAAGTTGAGTTAGCAAAGCGTATTGAAGCTGGTTTGTTTGCTGAAGAAAAACTTGCTACCGATAAAAAACTCAGCAGAGACATGGGTCGTGACCTAAAGTGGGTTGTCAAAGATGGCCAACGCGCAAAGAGTCACTTGCTAGAAGCTAACTTGCGTTTGGTTGTTTCTCTTGCAAAGCGATACACCGGAAGAGGAATGCAGTTCTTGGATCTAATCCAAGAGGGAAACTTAGGTTTGATTCGTGCTGTTGAAAAGTTTGATTACACCAAGGGATATAAGTTCTCAACTTATGCAACCTGGTGGATTCGTCAGGCAATTACTCGCGCTATGGCCGACCAGGCCAGAACTATCCGTATTCCTGTGCACATGGTTGAAGTTATTAACAAGCTTTCTCGTGTGCAGAGGCAGTTGCTTCAAGACCTAGGTCGCGAACCAACTCCTGAAGAACTTGCTCGCGAACTTGACATGACACCTGAGAAGGTTGTTGAAGTTCAGAAGTATGGACGTGAACCTATTTCACTATCGACTCCACTGGGTGAAGATGGCGATTCAGAATTTGGTGATTTGATTGAAGATACCGAAGCTGTCCAACCAGCTGATGCTGTTGCCTTCAGAATCATGCAACGGGAGATTGAGCGTCTACTTGACACTTTGACTCCTAGAGAAGCTGCAGTAATTCGGTCTCGCTATGGAATTGGCGATGGCGTTATGAAAACTTTGGACCAGATCGGCGAAGAGCACGGCGTTACTCGCGAGCGAATCCGTCAGATCGAGGCAAAGACCATGTCTAAGCTAAAGCACCCTTCCAGGGCTCAGTGGCTCAGAGACTTCATTAAAGAGAGCTAGGTCTTGCGCTACCTCCCAGCATTACTTATCGGCCGCTTAGTTCGCTTGGCGGTCAGATTGGTAAGGCCTGGCGGCGGATCTGCTCTACCAGGCTTAGTACTGAGTAAGTTAGCTCCAAACCTCGTTTATAAAACTCTTGGATCCTTCGAACAAGGACTAGTTGTCGTTACCGGCACAGCTGGTAAATCAACAACTACGAAGATGCTGGTGGCAATTGCCAGAGCACACGGCTTGGACGTATTTACCAACCCTTCAACAGCGAATATCGAACAGGGTTTCTTTAGCACAATCATCAAGCAAGGCAACTTGTTTGGTCAGGTGCCTGGTTCAATAGCAATTCTCGAAATGGATGAAGGCCACGCTGCTCAGGTAGTAGCAAATGTTAAGCCAAAGGTTTCGGTGATTCTGAATGTTTTTGAAGATCAACTTGATCGGTTTATTGATCCAGCACTGGTAAGAGATAAGTTACTAGCGGTCGCCGAGGCAACCACTGGAACTGTATTACTTAACGTTGATGATCAGAACTGTTTGTTAATCGCTGCAGAACTATCTCAATCTGAAACCAAGTTCTTTGGAATAGCTAGCGAAGTATCAAACGCCGCTAAGAGCAAACTCAACTATGCGCCTACATACCTAGCTGAGCTTCCTGCACCAGCTGTGTCAGCAGAAGTCGTGGGACTTGATGAGCGGAATGTGACTGTTTTGATTGCTGACAAGTCAGTAAGTTTCGATTTACCTAGCAGGGGACTGCACTTCGCATTAGACGCGGTTGCGGCATTAGCTACAGCGCAGAGCATCTTGGGGGAGTCCTTCGATCGTGTGAAAGCTTCTAAGGTGCTACATGAGTTACCCCCGGTTTTCTCTAGAGGAGAGATTAGAGAAGTAAATGGAGAGCAGGTTGAATTCATACTCGTGCAGAACCCACCGAGCATGCAATTGAACCTTGATAATCTTTCGTCGGAACTTGACCAAGTATTCTTTGCCATTGGAAGAGATGTTCACGATCCTTCTTGGATGTGGACTGTTGATTTAGCTAACCTCAAACATGTTTCTGTCGTAACAGGATTTAATTACGCGGATGCGGCATTGCTCCTAAGTTATAGCGAGATACCAGTTGAGAGCGTCGAAGCCGATTATTTCAAAGCTATTGATGAGTTCTTCAAGCTTCCTAAGCCTAAGAACGGAATCAAGACAGTTATTTACAGTGCTGATTCGATGCGAAGACTGCGTCGACACATGGGTTTCACTGATCCTGAGGATGTGCAACGTGTCTAAGAGTTTGAAACTAGCGGCGTTGTATCCAGATCACCTTAATCTCAATGGAGACATGGCTAATCTCCTTGTGTTACAAAAGCGTTTGCAGTGGCAAGGGCAGCCAGCCGAAATGGTTCCGCTAACAAGCAGCAGCAAATTGGCGGACTATGACTTTGTCCTAGTTGGTCACGGGTCTACTGCAGCCTGGACTGACATCAAAAGCATTGATCCAGAGTTTTTTAATAACGTAGTTAGATACATAAACTCAGGTAAACCAGCTTTAATAATCGCTTCAGCTTATGACCGACTTGCAGAAGCGGTTCTAGGTAGAAAGCACAGTACAGGTTCGCACCGAAGCGAGTTTGTTAAGACAGCTGATGGAATTGTTGGTTACCTAAATACCGACAGCAATGAGGAAGTAATTCTGTGGCACAAGAAAACGGTGTTCACTCTTTTGCATGGACCTGTTTTAGTAAAAAATCCAGAACTCGCAGATCAATTAATTCTCAAGAGCGGGTTCGTAAAAGAAATTACTCAAACGGAACAATCAGTGAAAAATGATGAACTAGCTAAAGCTAGTCGAAAGATAGCTTTCGAGAATTAGCTAAGTTTGCTGGTTTCGTCTTGCCAGGAAATGGCGATCGGCTTTAGCTTGTCTTTGTTTGCTGTGCCATGGTGACCACAGAAAACTAGGTCACCCGTTGCTAGAACTACACGGATAAATGCTTGAGCACCACAGATATCACAACGATCAGCTGCAGTTAGCGCAGGTAGCTCGGTGGTCTCCTCGGTTACTTCTAGGTTGCTCTCGGTCTTGTCCATTTGTTCCTCCATGCCTATAACAACACAACTTCGAGTGGATTTGTTCCGTAACTAGGTAAGTTTCGCTATCTGCGAATAGTTTTTTGAGTGGTGGGGTGTCAGATTCCGTTGAACTCAAGAGCGCTGTTTAGGCTTGGAACGTGCCAAACAATGACTACTCAGCTCGCCATCTGTCCGTATTAGAGGGTTTAGAGGCTGTCCGCAAGCGACCTGGAATGTATATCGGTTCAACCGATAGCAGGGGTTTGATGCACTGTCTATGGGAGATTATTGATAATTCCGTCGACGAGGCCTTGGCTGGTCACGGAAAGCTAATCAACATCGTTCTGCACAAAGACAACAGCGTTGAGATTTCAGACCTTGCCAGAGGTATCCCGGTAGATATTGAGCCTAAGACTGGGCTTAGTGGTGTTGAGGTTGTTTTTACCAAGCTCCATGCTGGTGGAAAATTCGGATCTGGGTCCTATGCAGCATCTGGTGGTTTGCACGGCGTTGGAGCATCCGTAGTGAACGCCTTGTCTGAGCGACTGGATGTTGAGGTCGATAGAGAAGGCAAGACCTGGGCGATGTCATTTAAACGTGGAGAACCTGGAATATTCGATGACAAGAAATCGCAAGCTCCTGGTAATCCGTTCAAACCTTTCAAAGACAAGAGTGTTCTTCGAGAAGTTGGCAAGGTAGCCAAAAACAAAACTGGCTCACGAATCCGTTTTTGGGCTGATGCGCAGATCTTCGTCAAAGATTCTGATTTCGTTTTGGAAGACATTTTGTCTAGAGCTAGACAGACAGCGTTTCTAGTTCCAGGTCTGAAGTTAGTCGTCTCAGACCAGCGCGCAGGTAAAGCGGTCAATCACGAATTCTTATTCCAAGGCGGCATTGTTGAGTTTGTTGACTTCTTAGCAAACGATGCTCCGCTTAGCAATGTGTGGCGTTTGAGCGGAAGCGGCAATTACTCCGAGACCGTTCCAGTGCTGAATTCTTCCGGCAATATGGAATCAAAAGAAGTGCAAAGAAGCTGTGAAGTTGATGTCGTGGTTCGATGGGGAACTGACTACGACACAGAGGTTAAGAGTTTTGTCAACATTATCGCAACTCCAAAAGGTGGAACCCATCTGCAGGGATTCGATCAAGCGCTGCTAAAAGTCTTTAGAGCACAGGCTGATGCCAATTCTAGAAAATTCAAAATGGGTACCGAAAAAATAGAGAAGGAAGATGTCACCGCTGGTTTGACAGCAGTGGTAACTGTTCGTCTTCCAGAGCCTCAGTTCGAAGGCCAGACCAAAGAGATTCTTGGAACTCCAGCGATTAAGAACATCGTCTCAAACATCGTGACAAAGGCTTTGACCGATCGCTTCAATAGTTCCAAGCGTGAAGATAAAGCACAAACAGCTTTGGTTCTTGAAAAAGTTGTCAACGAGATGAAAACGAGGATCTCGGCTCGAACACATAAAGAAACTCAACGCAGGAAGACTGCACTGGAATCCTCATCCTTGCCAACAAAATTAGTTGATTGCAGAACCCAGGACACACTGGATTCGGAATTAATTATCGTTGAGGGTGAATCTGCACTTGGAACAGCCAAGTTAGCTCGTAACTCAGAGTTCCAAGCACTACTTCCTATTCGAGGCAAAATTCTTAACGTTCAAAAAGCAGCCATTACAGACATGTTGAATAACACTGAGTGTGCATCTATCATCCAGGTTCTTGGAGCGGGCTCTGGTCGGAGCTTTGATCTTGCATCAGCACGTTACGGCAAGATCATTCTTATGAGCGATGCCGATGTTGATGGCGCTCACATACGAACTTTACTTCTGACTCTGTTCTATAAATACATGCGACCATTGGTTGAAGATGGCCGAGTATTCGCAGCTGTGCCGCCACTACACCGAGTGTTAGTGATGAATCCTGGTACGAAAGCAAATGAAGTTATTTACACCTACTCACAGGCTGAGTTAGAAGCACTCTTAGCTAAGTTGGCTAAAGCGGGGAAGAAGTATCAAGAACCTATCCAGCGTTACAAGGGTCTCGGTGAAATGGATGCTGATCAGTTGGCGGAAACCACTATGGACCGAAAGACCAGGTCGCTGCGCCGAGTAACCGTGGACGATTTGGTTAAGGCGGAGAATTTCTTTGAGCTTCTGATGGGCAATGAAGTAGCTCCACGTAGAGACTTCATTGTTGACAAAGCCGATTCATTCGAAAGAGATCGAATCGACGCCTAAGCTCTTCCGGCCGAGATGATTGTTGCACTCAGCGGAGTTCCCGAGGAATCCCTTTTTGAGAGTGTCGTTGGGGTCTCTAATGGTTTACCTGAGGATGCAGAAGCGAGTATCGGGGCGTCTCCTACAAATGCAAAGTACAGCTGATTTTCGTCTCGGATGAACTTTTGTGCTCTCACGCCTCCGGTTGCTCTGCCTTTAGCCGGGAACTCACTAAGCGCGGAAAGCTTGGCACTCCCAGAATCCACAGCCCCCAAGGATTCACTATTGCTTGCCGCAGTTAGTACTTGAGTGCTCTTTGAGGTCTTCAAAGAAGTGAAATAGATAGCCTGTGCACCTTCAGAGAGCTTAATACCAGCCATACCTGCAGCTCCGCGTCCCTGTGGTCTTACTTGACTGGCATCAAAGCGCAGGAGCTGTGCATCATCTGTTACAAAGATCAACTCGTCCTTCTCAGTGCTGATTGCAGCACCAACGACTTGGTCACCAGGCTTCAACGAAATAACTTCGAACTCAGCTTTAGGTAAGAAATCTCCTGCTAGTCGTTTGACAACACCCTGTTTTGTTCCGAGGGCAATTACTGTGTCTTCGCCGAGTTCGAAAGCTCCGACCAGTTTGATTTGTTTACCTAAGCCAAGAAATTCTGCAGCAGAGATTGAACTAGCCGCATCGAATGAATCTTCAGCAGCTGGAATATCACTGGCATGGACTCGATGCATAACACCGTCAGAACTTAGGAAACCGATGTCACTTCTAGTCGTGCTGCTGATAACAGTTCCAATAGCGTCGTGCTTCTTTCGTTTTGCTAAAGGCGTTGGCGCGATTAGGGTTCGCTGTACTTGACCGCTAGCTGTCAGCACGATGAAGCAAGGGGAGTCAGCTAGCTGAGCGTCAACGGCTGCTGCTTGAGCTGCAGTAACGGGCCTGACTTCAACTGAACCATCGGTGATTGTTGTTCTGCGATCATCACCGTATTTATCAGAAACCTCTTGAAGTTCTGCTGTAACAACATCTCTAAGAGTCTTATCGCTCGAGAGAATCTTTTTGAGTGCTGCAATTTCCTGAGCCAGAGTTTTACCTTCTGTTTCCAGTTCTAACTTAGAGAACTTGGTTAGTCGCCTAAGTTTCAACTCGAGAATGTATTCAGCTTGAATTTCTGAGAGTGTGAACTTTTGCATCAACTTCTTGCGAGCATCATCAACTTCGTTCGCGGCACGAATGATCTTGATCACCTCATCGATACTAAAGATTGCTTTGAGCAGTCCCTCAACTAAGTGAAGACGAGCAAGCTTCTTGCCCAATCTGTTTTCGCTACGTCGTTTAGTAACAACGACACGGTGAGCCAGGTACACACCTAGCAAATCTCTAAGACCAAGCGTTTCAGGTCTTCCCTCAACAAGAGATACGTTGTTGATGCTGAATGATTCTTCAAGTGGTGTAAAGCGATAAAGAAGATCAAGCACAACATTTGGATCAAAGCCAGTCTTGAGTTCAATAACCAACTTCAAACCATTGGTTCGGTCTGTTAAGTCGATTACGTCCGCAATACCTTGCAGCTTCTTGTTACCGACACCGTCTTTGATCTTTTCAATGACTCGTTCGGGCCCAACTAGATAAGGAAGCTCTGTAACTACCAATGCAAGTTTTCTAGGAGAAACACTCTCAATGGAAACTCGAGCTCGTGTTTTGAAGCTACCTCTTCCAGTCTCATAAGCTTCGGTGATACCTTCTGTTCCCATGATAATTCCGCCGGTTGGTAGATCAGGACCTGGAATGAACTTCATGAGATCGGCTGCAGTTGCTTTTGGATTGTGAAGCAAATGGATAGCACCTGCGATTACTTCACGCATGTTGTGTGGCGCCATGTTGGTTGCCATACCAACAGCGATACCTGATGCTCCGTTTACTAACAGGTTTGGAAAAGCTGCCGGCAAAACCTCTGGCTCTGAAAGTTGAGCGTCGTAGTTTGGTTTGAAGTCGACAGTGTCTTCATCAAGGCCATCGTTCATTAGTAGCGCAGCTGGAGCAAGTCTTGTCTCGGTGTATCTGGCTGCCGCTGGTCCGTCATCGAGTGAACCGAAGTTTCCATGACCGTCAATTAGAGGAACGCGCAAAGTGAACGATTGAGCCATACGAACCATGGCGTCATAGATCGCTCCATCGCCGTGAGGGTGCAATTTACCCATAACCTCGCCGCTAACACGCGCGGACTTGACGTGCCCCTTATCCGGTCTGAGTCCCATTTCACCCATTTGGAAGATGATTCTTCGTTGAACCGGTTTCAGGCCGTCTCGGGCATCTGGAAGGGCTCGTGCATAGATAACAGAGTAGGAATACTCCAGAAATGAGTCACTGAGCTCTTGGATGATCTCGATATCTACGATTCGCTCATCTGGGAATCGGTTCTCAGTCTTCTTGTTAGTCATGGTCTTTCTAGTGGCTAAAAGTGAGCTGTGGCAGACTTGTCTGGATGCCTACGATGTTACCCGCCCCTCCCAAATCATTGGGGAGGCTTGGCGATGTGTTGATAAGTGCCTTACAGGCAGTAAGAGGCGAGACGAACACCCTTGCCCTTAGTGCCAAAAGAACCTTATGCGTGATCCTGGTTGACGGCTTGGGTACCCATAATCTAGCCAAAGCGGCCGGTCACGCAGGATTTCTCAATAACCAAAAGTCTTTACCTGCCTCGTGTTGGTTTCCTGCAACAACCTCTGTGAGTATCACTTCGTTCGCAACTGCTAAGAATCCAGTTGATGTCGGGTTCCTTGGCTATCAAGTGTTCGACAGGGCAGAAGGGCAGTCACAAAACTTACTCTCTGGATGGAAAGATTTCGCTGCAGGTGCAAATTATCAATTACAGCCAACTGTGTCCGAAATGGCACTCGAAGTTGGAATTGCTTTTCATGCTGTAGCGCCATCGAGTTATGAGTTCTCTGGTTTCACTGGTGCGACTATGCGAACAGCTATCTATCATGGTCAAAATAGCATTGCGGAACGATTTGAAACTGCAAGAAAACTCCTGGCAGATCCTGAACCTAAGGTGATCTATCTTTACATTCCAGAACTAGACCAGATTGCCCACGCACTTGGTTCGGAGAGCATGGACTGGCTCAACCAACTTGAAGAAGTTGATTCTTTAGCAGCTGAATTGATCCGGCAGTTACCCAAGCATGCTGGCGTTGTCCTTACTGCAGATCATGGTGTTATCGACATCAAGCCTGAGGCACATATCTACCTCGATGAGCTCTTACCCATAGACCAAGTTGAGTTTGTTGGCGGAGACACTCGAGCGCCATTCATTTACTTAAAGCCCTCGGTTGACGCTCACGAAGTTAGAACAAGACTTGAGGACGCATATGGCAGCCTGGCATTTGTTGTTAGCACTGAAGATCTAATTGCAGCAGGGTATTGGGTTCATGCTCAGAAATCTGTAGAAACATATCCAGATTTAGTTCTGATAGCCAGAAAAGAAGTTGCCTTCTACCACAAGGCATTTGCAAAGAAAAAGTCATTAGAAATGGTTGGTCACCACGGTGCACTGACAACTCAAGAGATGTCAATTCCATTAATAAGTTTTGGTTTCTAGTTCTCTTCTTCGTCTTTAGTTCCAAAGAGCACTTCAGCCCAACGACTCGTTGTTTGTGGCTTTGCGCTTGATTCTTCCGCAGGCTGCGCAGGTTCTTCAATCACCAAAGCGATCTCTTCAGTCAACAGAACCTCTTCTTGAACTTCAGTTGGAGTTTCGAAAAGCTCTTCCCCTAGTGGTTCATCAAAATATTCATCTTCTGCTTCATCATGACTGTCTTCAACAACGTGGAACACGTTTCTAGTGATCACTTCGATTTCTTCTTCAGCCTCATCAAAAGATTCTTCCTCTTCGATGATTTCTGGAACCACGGTTAAACCAGAGGTCTGAGTTAGTACTTCAACGAGCTCTTCTACTTCGATAACCGGAGCAACAAAGCTAGTTGTTGACTCTGGTTCCAAATTACGTACTTTGTTTGAAGAACTCGTGATCGGCAGTCCATTGGATAACTGCAAGGCAGTTTCATTTTCAGGAACTAGGAAAAGTTGTTTTGGATCAAAGGACCAGGTTGCAATTCCAGAACCTTCAGGAAGCTCAAAGCCAACGCTAACTAGCCAGTCACCTTCGATTGATTTCTTTGAAGACCAGTTCGTTGATTTGGCACCATTTTGCGCCAACCGCTCATCCATGACGACACCAAATTCAACTTGAGTCGGGTCTGTGAAGCGATCACCTGCAAGCGACAGACGAACATTGCGAGCGAGGTTTACCACGTGATTTAGTTCAGCAATGATCGGAGCAGCGAACTTGGCGATCAAATCTTCATCTGCTCCGCTGGATTTGATGATGTCAGCAACAGTTGCACCGAGTCTGATTTCTTGCTGAATCTCTCTTGGGCTAATAGTTACCGGAAGTGTGCTTTGTCTCGTCTTGAGGGCTTTCAAGAGGTCGTCTGATATTTCGAGGTAGTGGCGAGAGCCATCAGGAGCTTGCAGCTCAAGTTGGTTATTAGACACACCAGTTATACGTAAATCAGCCATATCAATCCTTCTGCCGATAGTTTTGCACTGAATATCTATGAAAGTGCGCTGATTTTCGGTGTGCCGCGACACGCCAAAACTGAGAGATGCCTGAGAAAAGCGAGTTAATGGCGGTTAATGTAGTTGCTTTTATGTAAAACATGGATGATACTCTCAGCGCTTAGTTGAATTCTTTGAAAGGAAAGTAATTGGCCACCGATTACGATGCTCCACGCAAAAACGATGACGATACAGAGTCACTTGATGCGATAAAAGAGCGCAATCCCGAGGGCACTTCAGCTTCTTCAGACGTTGATGCTGAAGATCACTCTGACTCGTTCTCAATACCTGAGGTAACCAACGAAGAGCAAGATGTTGTCGTCGTGCCTAAGCAAGAGGACGAATTTACTTGCAGCGAGTGCTTCATAGTCAAGCACCACTCGCAGAAGGCCCGCAAAGACGGTCAATACGGCCCAGTTTGTGTGGACTGTTCTCACTAACGCTTAGCGTTTAGATGGCCCACAAGCACCTCAGGGTGCCTGGTTGCTACTAACCAATAGGGGGTTGGATCCTTCTCATCCTGAAGCGTTATCTTCACAAGTCCTTTTACCCCAATCTGGAATCTCTTGTATGCCAGGGTGCTGAGTTTGTGACCACGCTCTAGAAACTGGTCCTTACGGTCAATGACGCTTGCCTGACCTAGGTGCACAGTTGCGATAGTGGCTTTATCAACTCGAAGCAAGTTATCGTTCAACGTAATCTTTGGAGCAAGTAGGTAGCTGACCCCTACAACTACAAGGTACGACCCAATCGCAGCAATTAGCGCCAGTTCTATAGAAAATGGCAAGACCACTAGGAAAAGACCGAATGGTAAAAATAGCCCAGCAACATAGAAACTTACGCTTGGAAGAACTCGTTCAACGTAGGCTGCTTGCTTTGGTGATTTGGTCATGCATTTAGAATACGCTCATGACAACTTTTGAAGTCCTAATCGTCTCTGAACCAGATCTCATGCCAACAATGGGAAATTCCGGAGATGCTGGATATGACCTAAAGGCAGCTTCGGCATGTGTAATTGATCCAGGTGAAAGAGTATTGGTGCCAACTGGGGTCAAGTTGGCTATGCCTTCAGGTTACGTTGCATTAGTTCACCCAAGGAGTGGGCTTGCAGCCAAGAACGGCATCACTGTTTTGAATGCTCCCGGCACTGTCGACGCTGGTTACCGCGGCGAAATAGCTGTCACACTAATAAATCATTCGACTGAAACGTTTTCTATAGTTAGAGGAGACCGAATTGCTCAAATTCTGTTCCAAAGATTTGAGAGCCCAAGGTTCATCGCGGTAACAGAGCTGCCTGGATCACAACGCGGAACAGCTGGTTTCGGTTCAACAGGAGTGAAGTAAATGTCAGATGCAGTATTCGCTAACGGACGCCTTGCCAATCAGGGTCCTTACGACAAGTCAGATCTTAAAGCTCCACAAGAACTTGTCGATTTTGGTTCGCTAGCATTTGTGCCAAATCCTTTAGTGAACGTCAGAGCTGACATCGAAGAAGGAACTCAACGGATAGTTGCTATTTCCTTCGATCACCAGGACAGCACCTTGCAAGTTCAGGCCTTCGCAACGCCTAAGGGTAAAAACATGTGGGAAGAAGTTGTTGAAGATATCTCTTCAAGTTTATTAAACCAAGGTGTTGAGATTGAGAAACACTCAGGTCCGTTCGGTATCGAATTGCTCGCTGAAATTCCAGTGCAAGATCAAACTCAGAAGACAGTTCGTATGTTCGGTGTTGATGGTGATCGCTGGCTGCTGCGCGGAACTATTTCAGGTTCAGCGATCAAAGACCTGGATGCTAAATCTCAATTAGAAGATATCTTTCGAGGAATAGTTGTCAATCGCGGGGAAGTACCGCTTCCTCCGAGAGAGTTGCTTCCATTGAATCTTCCAGCTGGCGCAATAGTACCCAAGGCAAACTAGTGTCTGAATCTAAGTCCAAAGTCAACATCCAAAAATATGGACTGAAACAGTCCGAAGATGGCTATCAACTCGACTTCAAATCTCTGCTAGCAAGCGTCGGTGGTGTTCAAGGGCTAATCGAATCGACCCTGCCGGGTTTTCTGTATGTACTAACGTTTGCCATCTGGGGGAATCTCACGATCAGCATCACCGTTGTAGGTGTTGCCGTATGCCTACTAACAATCAGGCACGTCGTAATGAAACGTCCGCTCTCTCAACTAGTCGGCTCACTAATCGGCATAGCTTTGGCTATTTATCTCACGCTAAGACCTGGTGGCCAGGCAGGGGATTTCTACCTGAAGGATTTCTGGACTAACGGTATTTATGGTTCAGTTCTGCTATTGAGTGTGATTATTCGTTTCCCAATAATCGGGGTCATGGTCGGACTCTTTACTAATCAAGGGCTAACATGGCGTAAAGATCGCCGCAAGGTAAGGTTTTTTGACCTTGTGACACTGCTATGGGTTGGCTTATTCGCGACCAGGTTGGCCGTTGAACTACCCTTGTACTTTGCCGGAAACATCGTAACTCTGGGCTTTGTGAAGCTTGTTTTAGGGCTTCCTTTCTATCTGACAATGATTTGGGTCTCTTGGCTTCTGCTCAGGAAAGTGATTAGTCCCGTCCAAGATGGTATTTTGGACAAGTAGTTTTCGTAAAATTCGCTAGGAGTGGGCTTTTGTCCAAAGTTAATAGTTTCAATGCAAGTTCAGTCTTAGAAGTTGGTGGCAAGCAATACCGCATCTTCCGCTTAGACAGCGTGGTCAAGGCGCAGTTACCTTACAGTCTAAAGATTCTTCTTGAGAACCTCCTACGCACCGAAGATGGCGCAAACATCACTTCTGAGCACATCAATGCCATTGCCAACTGGGACCCAACAGCTGAACCAGATACTGAGATTCAGTTCAGCCCAGCTCGAGTAATCATGCAGGACTTCACCGGTGTGCCATGCATCGTCGACTTAGCAACAATGCGCGAAGCCGTATCTGCTCTCGGTGGCGATCCAAAGAAGGTCAACCCACTAGCTCCTGCAGAATTGGTAATCGATCACTCAGTCGTCATTGACGTAGCTGGAAGTCCAGATGCATTCGAGAGAAACGTTGAATTCGAATACGTGCGAAACGGTGAACGTTACCAGTTCCTTCGTTGGGGTCAGGGTGCGTTCAATGATTTCAAAGTAGTTCCACCTGGCACCGGTATTGTCCACCAAGTAAATATCGAATACCTCGCGCGGACAGTTATGACTCGCGAAGTTGCAGGCGAATTACTTGCATACCCTGACTCGTGTGTTGGAACCGATTCACACACCACGATGGTGAACGGACTTGGAGTTCTTGGTTGGGGTGTTGGCGGTATCGAAGCTGAGGCCGCAATGCTAGGTCAACCGGTTTCTATGCTGATTCCTAAGGTTGTCGGTTTCAAACTAACTGGAGCTATTCCAACAGGTGCAACAGCTACCGACGTTGTTCTGACCATCACCGAGATGCTTCGTAAGCATGGTGTTGTTGGAAAGTTCGTTGAGTTCTATGGTGCTGGTGTAGCATCTGTTCCACTTGCTAATAGAGCAACCATTGGAAACATGAGCCCAGAGTTCGGTTCAACTGTTGCTATCTTCCCAATCGATCAAGTAACTATCGATTACCTTCGTGCAACTGGAAGAACCGAAGAGCAGATTGCTTTGGTTGAGTCATACAGCAAGACTCAGGGCCTATGGCACGATGCCAATAACGAAGCTGCGTACTCGGAATATATCGAACTAGATCTTTCAACTGTGGTGCCATCTATTGCAGGCCCTAAGCGTCCGCAAGACAGAATCATCTTGGCTAATGCAAAAGAGAACTTTGCTAAGGACATAAAGAATTACAGTTCAGAAGCTTCAAAGATAAGTGTTGTCTCTGGTGAGCAATACACAATCGACAACGGTTATGTTGCTATTGCTTCAATTACTTCATGCACCAACACTTCCAATCCATCAGTGATGATGGCTGCTGGTCTATTAGCTCGTAAAGCAGTCGCTAAGGGTCTTACGAGTAAGCCTTGGGTAAAAACTTCACTTGCTCCAGGTTCTAAGGTTGTGACTGAATACTTCGACAAGGCAGGCCTTACCGAAGACCTGAATGGTCTTGGTTTTGATTTAGTGGGTTACGGTTGCACAACCTGTATTGGTAACTCAGGTCCGCTTGATCCAGCAATCTCACAAAGCATTAATGAAAACGATTTAGCGGTAACTGCTGTTCTCTCTGGTAACAGAAACTTTGAAGGTCGCATCAATCCGGACGTCAAAATGAACTACCTAGCGTCCCCTCCGCTTGTTGTGGCTTACGCATTAGCTGGAACCATGGACTTCGATTTTGCAACCGATTCACTTGGCAATGACTCGTCAGGTAACCCTGTTTTCTTGAAGGATATTTGGCCTACTCCTGAAGAAGTGCAAACAACAATAGATGCCACAATCAACTCCGACATGTTCAACCGCCAGTACGCGGGTGTATTCGAAGGTGACGAACGTTGGAAGTCTCTGCCAACTCCAACAGGGGACACCTTCAGCTGGGATCCTAAGAGCACTTACGTTCGTAAGCCGCCTTACTTTGAAGGTATGAGCATGGAACCTGCAAAGGTGACCGACATCTCTGGAGCCCGAGTTCTTGCAAAGCTTGGTGACTCTGTGACAACAGATCACATCAGTCCAGCCGGTTCCATTAAGGCTGATTCACCTGCTGGAAAGTATCTTTCCGAACGAGGCGTTTCAAGAGTTGATTACAACTCATATGGTTCTCGTCGCGGAAATCACGAAATTATGATTCGTGGAACATTTGCAAACATTCGTCTGCGCAATGAGTTGTTAGATGGCATCGAAGGCGGATACACCAGAGATTTCACTTCAGTTAATGGTGCACAGGCGTTTATTTACGATGCGTCAATCAACTATCAGAATGATGCAACTGAATTAGTAATCCTCGCTGGTAAAGAATACGGTTCTGGTTCTTCGAGAGACTGGGCTGCAAAGGGAACTGCGCTGCTAGGAGTCAAGGCTGTCATTGCCGAAAGCTTTGAAAGAATTCACCGCAGCAATCTCATAGGTATGGGAGTCTTGCCACTGCAATACCTACCTGGTCAAAATGCTGCCAGCCTTGGTTTAGATGGCACGGAGTCATTCTCAATTGTGGGTGTTACTGAACTCAATTCCGGGGTCACACCAAAGACATTGAAGATCACAGCTTCACCAACTTCACACAGCGTTGAAGGTAAGGCTGAGATTAGTTTTGAAGCTGCTCTGAGAATCGACACACCAGGCGAAGCTGATTATTATCGTCACGGTGGAATCTTGCAGTTTGTGTTGAGAAGTTTGGTTGGTTAAGAATGTCTTTGTTGAGTTCAATAAAGTCGCCAGAGGATTTGAAGACCCTCACGCTTTCACAAATGGAAGAGCTTGCTCAGGAGATTCGTGAGTATCTCATTGAAACCATTGCTGCAACTGGCGGCCACCTTGGTCCAAACCTTGGTGTTGTCGAACTTACGCTCGCGATTCATAGAGTCTTTGATTCACCGACAGACAGTGTGATTTTTGATACCGGTCATCAAAGCTATGTCCACAAACTTGTCACAGGAAGATCAGATCTTTCTTCGATAAGAACAAAAGATGGCATCGCTGGTTATCCTCAACGTTCTGAATCTATTCACGATGTTGTTGAATCATCGCACGCGTCCTCATCGCTGTCATGGGCTGATGGAATCTCAAGAGCTTACAAACTTACAGGTCAGTCAGATCGTGCCGTTGTTGCCGTAATTGGTGACGGAGCACTCACTGGAGGTATGGCCTGGGAAGCGCTCAATAACATTACCGATGACAACGACCGAAAACTAATCATCGTTGTTAACGACAATGGACGGTCCTATGCTCCAACTATTGGTGGTCTCGCACGCTACTTGAATAACGTTCGAACAGAACCGTTCTATAAGCGCATGTATAGGGCCTCAAGAAGGTTCTTCTCACATTTTGGTCCAGTAGGTCGCCTAGCTTATGCAACGCTCCGTGGCGCTGGCAAGGGGTTGCTTGGATCCTTCACGCCAAAGAGCATGTTTCCTAATCTGGACCTGAAATACATCGGTCCTATTGATGGTCATGACCAAGAGGCCATGGAACAAGCTCTGCGACAAGCTGAGAACTATGGCGCTCCAGTTATTGTGCACGCCATAACTCAGAAGGGAAGAGGATTCCCATTAGCCGAAGATGACGTTGATGATCAGTTCCACGCCGTTGGTCAAATCGATCCAAAAACAGGCAAGTCCTTAGAGTCATCAACAGCTCCTTCCTGGACTTCTATCTTTAGCGATGAGATTGTCTCAATTGCAAGAAACAATGAAAAGGTAGTTGGCCTTACTGGGGCGATGCTCATTCCGGTTGGTTTACACAAGTTTGCAGCTGAATTCCCAGCACGCGTATTCGATGTGGGTATCGCGGAACAACATGCGGTTGCCTCAAGTGCTGGTTTAGCATTTGGTGGGCTACATCCAGTCGTTGCTGTTTACGCAACTTTTATGAATAGAGCTTTTGATCAGATTCTGATGGATGTTGCCTTGCATAGAGCAGGTGTGACTTTCGTACTCGATCGTGCTGGCGTCACCGGACCAGATGGAGCAAGTCACCATGGAATGTGGGATTTAGCGCTACTTCAAATAGTTCCAGGTATTGAGATTGCTGCGCCAAGAGACGCTATTCGTCTCAAGGAGGAATTGGCAGAAGCCATAGCTATCAATGATCGTCCAACCGTTCTTCGTTTTCCTAAAGGTGCAGCCCCCTTGGACATCCCAGCTCTAAAGAGACTCTCAGATGGCGTCGAGGTGCTAGCAGAAGCTCCTAGCAAAGACGTTTTGCTAGTTGCAGTTGGAGCTATGGCAACAGTCGCAATCAAGATTGCTGAATTGCTAAAAGCTCATGGCATCGGCGCTACCGTAATTGATCCTCGTTGGGTAGTGCCAGTTAGACAAAGTGTCATCGATCTTGCTAAAGATCACAGACTTGTTGTGACTTTGGAAGATGGAGTTCGTGTTGGTGGTATTGGAACTCGTATTCGTCAAGATTTACGCGCAGCTCAAGTTGACACAGCTCTTAACGAATTAGGTTTACCGGATGAGTTCCTAGAGCATGCTTCCAGAGCAGAAATCCTTGAGAGGGTAGGTCTCACAGCTCAGAACATAACTCAAGAGATTGTTGCTCAAGTTTTAGGTGCAAGAGTCCCTCACGCTAAACCTTTAGAGGAATCAAATAGCTCTAAAGAGTCTCAGCTTTAGTTTCAGCTGGTATTTCTGGTGGGACAGTAGCCGCTAAACCAACAAGTAAAACTTCAAGAATTTGTTCGATCTGCCAAGCACGAACTCTTTTTTCGACCAGTCTTGCTGCTATGTTCTCCAGCGTCAGCGGCGTTGGCGGCTCAAAACATAGCGATCTAATCACTTCAGGGCTAACAATGTTTTCAGCGGGTATTGCTAACTCTTCAGCCAGTTTGCTCAGTAACAGTTTGCAAGTCAGTAACCTTGCGTGAGCCTCGGGAAACTTCTGTGACCAATTCCTATGATTTGGAATACCGATGCTCTTAGCTCTCAACTCGACCAGGTTTTTAGTTACTGCTCCTTCTGAGAGAGCCTTCCACCAAATGTCAATGAAAGTTCTACTTGCTTTGCCTGAGAAAGTTCGAAGAGAGGCAAGTTCGGATTTTGACTTTGGTGCTGCTTTTACTGCGGCTATTATCGCTGAATCAGGTATCAATCTTCCTGGTGCAATATCTCTGTTAATAGCCAACGCTTCACGTGCTTCCCATAAGTGCTTTGCAACAGTTAGAGCCCTTTGATCCTTGATTTCATGTAAACCCGTAGTAGATCTCCACCGATCAACTTTTGGTTCTTTGATACTTGGCGTAAGTAAGAATTCAAATTCTTGGATTGCAATTCCCATGCGATCTCTTAGGACCAGATCTGCTTCAACAGCGACCCAGAGATCGAAAAGCACATCAACATCAAGAGCTGCATAGTCAAGCCAAGATTTTGGCATCGGACGCACACTCCAGTCGACAGCCGAATGCTCTTTAGCAAGCTTTAGCCCAAGGTAGTGTTCAGTGATCGTGCCGAGGGCAACTTTTGGTAAGCCGAGGATTCTCGATGCTAGTTCGGTATCGAGAATTTGGGTTGGTAGCAAACCAAGTTCTGCTAAACAAATTAGATCTTGAGATGCAGCATGAATGATCCAAGGCTTTCTGTTTGTTTCCTTTGCAAATGCACTCCAAAGCATATCTGTGTATTGAGGAGTTGGATCGATTAGATAGATGGCTTTAGTAGGAATTGCCACTTGGATTAGGTAAGCCTTTTGACCGTATCTAAATCCGCTTGCTCTTTCAGCATCAATGCAGATAGGTCCGTCATAACCAAGAAGCGCGTCAATAACGGTAGTTAGGTCTGAATCTGTTTCAACAAGTAGCGCTGGAAGTCTTGGTTCGTTTAGGGGAGTACTGTCTACTTTTTGTTCTTCTTCACTCATTGTGCTCTTGCTATGCGTGCGACGCCTTCGCCGCCAATTGGGTATCCGGCCATGCCAGAAATCAAATCCTGCCAAGCACCTAGGTGCGCACCCAGGTCGTCTTCTGTTGGGGACCAGGAAGCTCTGATTTCAATTTCGGTGTTCTCTTTATCTGTTGCAAGAGCTCCCATGCCGGTTGAAGTCATCCTTGTTATGGTTCCTGCTTCATGACTGTACTTAGCTCCTCGATAGTCAAGAGCGCGCATAAGCCATTCCCACCAGTAGTTAGCGGCGTCTTCCTGCATTGCAACATCGCTCTCCAATGGAGATTTCCCGTAGGCAATAATGCGCATGTTGGATCCCCAGGTATCAAACTCTTCTGGATTATGAAGGAATACTAAGCGTCCGACTCCGCGGTTCATAGGCGTATCAGCAGGGTTAGGCACCTGAGCTGAGAAAGCTAGCGCGTATGGGGCTATCCCCTTAGGAGCGGGTATCTGTTCGGTCTCCAACTCATTGCGGAGCATAAGCTCAGTTAACCCCAGTGCGGCAGCTTTGAACTGGGCAGGGGCCTTCGGGTCTAACTTATACAAACTCATCTGTTCTAGGCTAAATGGCAAGCCATCCGCTTTTACCCTGCCACGCCGCAAAGGACTCTCAAGATGAACTACCTAGTAGCCCTCGTAGCCGCGATGCGTGTGCTCTGGCTCGGCAGCAAAATTCAGGGAGATTTTTCAAGATCCAGTGTTAGCGAGCTAGAAGGTAAGACATACGTTCATCTTCCAATCAATCCGGATACTGAGAGTTACGGCAAACAAAGTCTGTTCTGGAACTCTCGGAAGGGTCATGCGGTAGTGCAGAGATCTGACGATGACAGCACTACTGATCGAAGATTCATCGTCCTAGAAAACTATGGCGAAGACATTGCTGCCACTAGCGGAGCATGGCTCTCTGGTTGGCTAGGCGATAAACCAGAGCATTTCGGATATTCCCCTGATGACTTAGTAACTCTCGGTAATGGAACTAGAGCCATTCAGGTACTCGCTGAAACAGATCGTTGGGTTATTCATATTCACGGACGCAAAGCTGGCTATGCAGAAACTCTTCGTAATTTCAGGCAATTCTCCAATCTCGGTTTCAGTCAACTTGCAATCTCTCACGAGACTGACCCGAAACCTGAGGGGTTGGGAAAAACTAAATCTCAACTAGGCGCTCAAGAGTGGACTCAAGTTGAGCAAGCTGTTGAGCATGCCATCGCTAATGGTGCTGCGCGAATAGTCCTTTTTGGTTGGTCGCTAGGCGGAATGCTAGTCAACCAATTCCTCGAAAGGTCGAAAGCCACCTCAGTCATAGTGGGAGTTATTTTTGATTCACCGTTGCTCGATTACCGCGGAACACTTCAGTTGCAAGCAGGCAGAGCTGGACTTGATAAATCGATCGTAACTAAGAGCATGAAACTCATCACGTCAAGTTTGATGATTAGACTTCTTGGTTTCAAGAATGTCGATATCTCAACCTTGTCAGCACTAGATAGACCGTTGAGCTCGCAAATACCAACACTGCTCTTTCATTCTTCGAATGATGGATACATTTCCATGACCGGTGTCTATCGATATAGAGAACTTAATCCATTAACTAGGTTGGTTGAGATTCAAGGAGCACGCCATTGCAGATTGTTCAACGAAGATCAAGAGAAGTATCAAAAATCTATAGCTGAATTCGTTTCCGCAAATCGAATCTAAAAAGAAAAGTCTGGTCCGCTTCAAGTAACTGCACCAGCTCGGGATTTACTCCTAAATCTCTAACGAACCTATTCGCACTTAAGATAGCTGTTACTGAATCCGCAGCACCGGTAACTGTAAGGCAGAACTCGGCAGCTAGATCCATGTTGATGATCTCTCTAGTTACTGTTAGTCCTGATTCAAAGACGATGCAGTTGTATGCCTTGCCAGTTATCAACCCTATTAGCCAGGAACTCAGTGGCGTGGTTGTTGCACCCAACGCGATTGCATTCGAATTCAGAAAGTGCTGCTCTGGAACGGATACATACACCGGTTGCACACTCTCAACCTGTGTCGCTGGGCAGTCAAGACGTTTCTGTTTTGTTAGTAGTAGTAACGGAGCGTACTTGGATGCCTTCAGGGATTCAGCTCTTGCTGTTGCCCCTGTGCTCACAATCAGATCCGACTGTGAACGAATGGCTTTCAGAAAGAAGCGGTCTGCTTCTGATGAAACCAGGTTGCTGTGAGATTCCGTGTTACCAACTCTGATGACATAGTTGAAACGGAATCCGGTAACCCTTGGATACAGCTCCCGCGCTTGATCAAGACTTGAGATTTCTAGTTCTCGTTGAATTGGGAAATGCTGCGTTACCTTCAAGACGATTTCTCGCGAACCTGTCTTTTGATTCGGTTAAGCATTCCATGCATGCCACGAATACGTAATGGTGAAACCAAACTCGTAAGACCTAGACTTGAAACGAATGCGGCATCGAAGTTGAGCACATCCTCAGGTGTTTGCTGGTCAAGTGCTATTTGCAATACGCTAGCGAAGCCTCTAGTTGTGGGAGCTTCCAATGGCGCGGTTAGGAAAATTGAAGCGACATTTCCAGTGATCTCGACAAAGAGGTACACAGGGGATTGGCACTCTTCAACCCGTTCAAGTAGATCAGGGTGTTCAGAGTAGTGCGCTGGCAAATCAGGCAAAGCGTTTGCGTATTCCAGCAGGAGTTCAAGTTTTTGAGAGTCCGGAACATCATTGAAAGAATCAATAACATCCTGTGCCTGTGTTGTGAATTTTGCCAAATTAGAGTCCTGCAGGAACTAAACCGGGTTCAGTTCCCTTTGCGATTGGAACCCTAACTGCAGATCCCCATTCGGTCCAAGAACCGTCATAGTTCCGAACAGAGGGGATGCCAAGTAAATACTTCAGAACAAACCAGGTGTGACTAGAGCGCTCTCCGATTCGGCAGTATGCAATGACATCGCTCGCATCTGAAATTCCAGCGTCAACGCGATAAATCTGATTTAGTTCTTCCAAGGTTCTGAAGGTTTGATCCTCGTTCACCGCTTTGCTCCAAGGAACAGATGCAGCAGTTGGAATGTGTCCACCACGAAGGGCACCCTCATCTGGATAGTCCGGCATGTGTGTTCTTTCACCTGAATACTCTTGAGGAGAACGAACATCAATCAAAGGCTTACCAAAGTGAGCAAATACATCTTCTTTGAAAGCTCTGATAGTCACGTCATCTCTAACCACAACTGGATAGTCAGTTGCAGTTCTGTCTGACTTGTCTGTTGTTAGAGGACGAGCTTCGCTAATCCATTTTGCTCTTCCGCCATCCATGATCGCGATTTTCTCGTGACCAAAAAGTTTCAGCACCCAGAATGCGTAGGTAGCCCACCAGTTGCTCTTATCGCCATAGATGACTATGAAGTCGTCTCTTGAGATTCCTTTTGAAGAAAGCAGGCTGGCCATATCTTGACCATCCAAGTAGTCCCGGGTAACTGGGTGGTTCAGCTCGGTATGCCAGTCGAGTTTTACGGCTCCCGGGATGTGACCTGTTTCAAACAGGAGTATGTCTTCGTCACATTCAATAAGAACAAGACCTTCTGCTTCGAGGTTTGCTTCAACCCATTCAGTTGAAACCAAAACTTCAGGATGTGCGAAGGAAGCGAATCTATCGCTTAGTTCAGGTACGAAAGTCATGGGTTATCCTCGTTTGGTTTTACAATGGTTGCGTGGTCCTTCTATTCTTACAAAAAGAACCCGCAAATAGAACGGCTAATCGCGAATGCTTCTGAATGTGACAGACATCAACACCCAGGTCACTGTGCCCGAGTTGCTCTCTGAGCTTGTCCCACCAAGAGAATTCAGCACTGTTTCCTTCAGTTCATACATTCCAGACAGCAATTTTCAATCCCAGAGCGTCGCAGCAACCAAAGCTGCATCTTTTGCCCAAGGAATTGCTAAGAATAGCCAAACCGGTCTTGGCATCTATCTCGATGGCGGCTTTGGCGTTGGCAAAACGCATCTTCTGGCGTCTGTCTATCACGCAAGTAAGGGGAAGAGGATATTTGGCTCTTTTATAGCCTTCACCAGTATCATCGGGTACTTGGGTTTCGCCGAAGCGGTAAAAGTCTTTTCCAAGTACGACCTCCTTTGCATCGATGAGTTCGAACTAGATGACCCAGGAGACACCATGATTATGTCTCGGTTTTTGAAGGAACTTTCTATCAAAGGCGTTAGATTCGCCGCAACTTCTAACACGCCGCCAGCAGCTCTTGGCGCGGGTCGTTTTGCAGCAGATAACTTCCAGCGCGAAATCCAATCTGTCGCAGACAAGTTCGAAATGATTCGCATTGATGGGGAAGACTATCGGCACCGAGATCCAAGCTTTAGATTTCAAGCAGCAAGCGAGCAGGAGCTACAGAAGGCGAGATCAGCAGGTAGGGTCCTCGAAACCGGCCTTGCTGGTCTACTCGGCTTCCTAGGTTCAATTCATCAATCCCGCTATGCCAAGGTAGCTGAGCAGTTCGATGTACTTGTTTTGTTAGAAGTGAATCAGATCACAGATCAGTTTGAGGGAATGCGCTTCGTTTCCTTTATCGATAGATGCTACGAAGCTGGCATAGCTCTTAGATTTACTGGAGAGGACCTAGCAACAGCTTTCAGGGCAGACCACGTCGCAGGCGCTTATCAGAAGAAGTATCTGCGTTGCCTATCGAGACTCTCAGCAATGGTTCAGCGAGAAACTGCATAGAACTTTTTACATTCACGAAACATTTCAAGGTGTTTCCCGAAACATGTTTCAACCATCCTTATAGGCATACCCAGAGCGGGTTTTTGCGTTGGAGGAAAACATGGATCAAGGTAACACCGCATTTGTATTGATTTCAGCAGCCCTAGTGTTGTTGATGACCCCCGGCTTAGCTTTCTTCTATGGAGGTATGGTCAAAGCCAAATCTGTAGTTAGCATGATGATGCTCTCTTGGGGTTCCCTTGGTTTAGTTGGAGTGCTCTGGGTTCTCTATGGGTATGCAGTTAGCTTTGCAAGTTCAGATAGCGACACATACTTTGGAATCCCTGGCTGGTTTGGAATCGATAGTGCTTCGCTGGGTCTAACTGCCCAAACTAATGCGGCACTGGGAGAGCAGACCGCAGCGCATCCTGAGATGGCGTTCGTTGCTTTTCAGGCAACGTTTGCCATCATTACCGTTGCTCTAATCTCGGGAGCAATTGCTGACCGCGCCAAGTTCGGTGCATGGATGATCTTTGCTGGTATCTGGGCAACAGTTGTCTACTTTCCGGTAGCAAACTGGGTGTTTAACTTTGGCGCTGCCGCAGATCATCATGATGGTGGTTGGTTAGTCCAACTCGGTGTTATCGACTTTGCTGGCGGAACTGCTGTTCACATTAACGCAGGAGCTGCAGGTCTCGCCTTAGCTCTCGTTCTTGGTAAGCGCTTTGGTTTTAGTAAAGGAATAACTCAGCCACACAACGTTCCATTAACTCTCCTCGGTGTCGCTTTACTTTGGTTTGGCTGGTTTGGTTTCAACGCAGGTAGCGAATTGGGTGCCGATGGTGTTGCGTCAATCGCATTCATCAACACAATGGCTGCTCCTGCTGCTGCCATGGTTGGTTGGATCATCGTCGAGAAATTCCGTCACGGTAAAGCTACATCCATCGGAGCAGGTTCTGGTGCAGTAGCTGGACTTGTTGCTATCACGCCTGCTTGTGCGGCTCTTGATCCGGTTTGGGGAATGGTTTTAGGACTAGTAGCCGGCGCTCTTTGCGCTTTGGCAATCGATCTTAAGTTCGCACTTGGTTTTGATGACTCACTAGACGTAGTTGGTATTCACTTAGTTGGTGGAATCGTTGGAACTTTGTTTATCGGTGTC
>Ga0209088_10000119_pt1 | contig 57465 bp, 82 predicted proteins | sample S_140625_EF_Meta_FD_187324 | JGI IMG/M metagenome (GOLD analysis project Ga0209088, IMG submission 187324) | Freshwater microbial communities from Lake Simoncouche, Canada to study carbon cycling - S_140625_EF_MetaG (SPAdes) (version 2) | ecosystem: Environmental > Aquatic > Freshwater > Lake ... | reverse complement strand
TGAACAAATACGGGTTGCTGCCGTTCCACGCGAAGCCTGTATCGCTTGTCGCTGCTCTGATATACCCCGCAACGGTTATGTTGCCCCCAAATGTCGCCAGCCTCGTGCTGTCAATTGTCAGCGCATTCGCCAACGCATTCTGCGCCACCGCCTGCGTCAGCGTCTGCGTGCCGGACCCCGCGCTGCCCGCAACAATGGCCGTGCCGCCCGCCGTCGCAGCCACGGTGATAGCTGTCGAGGTTGATCCCGCCAGCACAAAGTACGTGGTGTTGATTGCGAAGTTGGTCGGCAGCGCGCCAGTGGTCGTGAAGGCAACCGCAGTCCCCGCCGTCGTGGGCAAGCCGGTGCCGTTGATCGTTGCGGAGCCGTTCGTAAACGTGACCGTGAACGTGGCGGTCGATCCCGCCGGGGCCACTTGGAAGATGATGCTGCCACCAGCGCCCGAGCCAACGCCCTGCGAGCCGGTGATCGTGAAGGGCTGACCGGCGACATTGCCCGCTGTTCCCGCTACAACAGACTGAACGGAGAGCGTCTGAGCTACGGGCGCGGCTGCGTCTGCGGCACCAAAACGGAGGTTGGCGGCTCCCTTGCGGGTGAGAAAAGTGTCTAGCGCGGTGTTTGAAGTGCTGACGGTGCTATTGGCAGACCAACCAAATATATGAATGCTACGCAGAGCAAGCTGACCAGCGCCTATAAACACATCGCCAGTTCCGCCGGGGGAACTCGCACCAAATAAAAAGCCCGTATATATGGATGAGTGAAATTTTCCTATAGAAAAAAAGCTTGTCCCTCCGCTTCGAATATCCATTAACAGCGAGCCACCGCCCGACGTTGTGTCCGTAATACTGAACCTGTAGCCCGTAAACGTAACCGCGCCATTGTTCCAAGTTTGGGCCAAGTCCAGCACAGGCGCGCTCGCCGTCAGCGTGTCACCCGTCAGCGACGTGGACCCCAGCAGCGTCGTGGCGACAGTCTGCGTCGAGTAGACGGACGGGTTGGTAGACGCCTGACTGTCCGCACCGAAGAGGAACCCCGTCGTCGGCAGCGACGTGTCGGGCGTGAGGGTTTTAAGGTTGATGTCCGTCATGTGTTAGCCCCAAGTCAAGAAGTTGCCGGTGTCCCAGACGAAGTAGTTGCCCGCGCCCCAGACGAGGCCGTTGCCCGTAGGGCCGCCACCGCCAAAACCGCGAAAGTAAAAACCACCGCCACGGGAAAAGCCGGAGCCGACCGACAGGCCGTTCCCAATGCTTAAGCCGTTTCCTATGGAGAGGCCAGCCATTAGAAGGGCACCGAGCTGCTCTGGAGGAAGGTCGTCGCGACGCTGCCGTTGCCGGTGCTGCTATTGATCAGAATGCGGGCGTAGACGGGGCAGAACAGGAAGTTGCTCTGCTGGTTGGCCGTCGCGCCGACGACCGCGCTGTCAGAGCTGTTAACCCACACCACACTCGCGGGAGCGACCGGCGTGATTGGGTCGTAGGGGTCGTTCAGCGTCGTCTGCACGGTGTAGTTGATCGTGCCGGTGACATTGCACTGGAGGGAGATAAAGCTGGGCGCGAAGGCGTCAAAGGAGACCCAGCGAGACCCGCCCACACCCGACGTGCCGACCGTGATCGCGCCCGCAGCGGCGGCGCTGATCGTGATCGAGGTCACCGTCTTGTAGTCGAGGACGGACTGAGCCGTTCCAATATTCGGGCCAGTGATGACCTCAGACACTATGTTTCCGTTCGCACCAATGCCGGTGATCGTGAATGTCTTTGCGCTCTCATTGGCAGCAGCCGTGATCAGGACGCGACGTGGATTATCAAGCGTTGCAACTGCATTGCCATAGATCGTTGCAGAGGAAAATGTTTGAGCGACATTGAGGATATAAGTTCCAATGCCCCCTGTGCCCGTGCCAAAGCCTATGACGGTTGTCCCAGAGGTAATGGCAGCACCAGAAACGGCCATTCCAGGGCTGAGTACCCCGCTAGTAACGGCAGACACCGTCAAGACATTTCCCGAAATTGCAGCGGTTCCAGCAAACCCGTATGTGGCCGTGGCCCCATTGAGCAATAGGTTACCGGCAGCGGCTGGCGTCTGAGCAAGGCAAATAGCGGTGACGGATGCGGCGGCGAGGGGACCGGCAGTGATTGTAATGGGCTGCATCTTATTTTCCCTTTTTGGATGCGCGGACGTTATCAACGAGATTTGGATAAGGGCGTCCAGCAGCACGAGCCATCGCTTTTGCAGACTGGGTCTGCTTGCGGCTCAAATGCTTCTTCTCCGCATCCCTGGGCGCTTTGGTTTCCCAAAAAGGCTTGTCCATTTTAACAATCCCACTTTCGAAGGGCTTTATTTACCCGACTGTCTGGATCAGCGGCCTTTGCCGAGCCAGTGAGCTTACGCTTGAGCCCGGTCATCCTACTACAAAAATTGTCTTTACGCGAGCCGCCTTCTGGCTGGGGTCTCTTAATGTCGTGCCCCTCGGCCCTGAGAGACCGACGACCGACCTCATTGAGGCCGCCAGATTTTGACTTCCCGGCAGACCGTTGCCAAGCGGGAGTTTTTGCCATTGATCCCTCCTATAAAAACGGGGGCATATACGCCCCCGCTCTACAGTCCCTAGACTGGCTTACAGCGCCTAGCCAGAAACCGTGACGGTTAAGCGCCGCGACCGGACGGTGCAGTGCCCTTAGACGCAGACGACATTGGGCTGCAATCCGAACCCGCACGTCCACCCGACTTGCGCGGCATACGAGCGGCACTCATCATGGCCTTGTCACCGGCAACCTTGCCGACAGTCTTGCCGCCCTTTTTGAAACCGCCCTTGCGGTCCATGGCTGCCTTAGCAGTAGGTGAACCAGCACCAGCGTACACATCAGATGGGGCTGTGTTCTTGGCGACAACGCCAGTAGAATCACCCTTGGAACGACCCTTCATGCTAACCTCCTGTGCCTTGATTAAGCGTTTTCAGCTTGGATGTAACGGACAACAAGGTCGCCCACGCCAGCGCCGGTGTTTGCGGACAATGCGTAGATGATCACATCGGACGTGCCGACATTTGTCCACTTGGCCGTGCGAGTAGCATTCGCTCCGGGGGCAAGCGCAGAAAGACCAATGGTTCCACCAGCGCCAGCGACAACCAGTTCAGTCGATAACGCGGTTGTTCCAAGGCTGAACGTTGTAGCTGCGCCATCCCAAGCAGTCGTCACGAGAAGCTGAATGTTGACGATGTGGCTGTTGGCGGGGATGACAATGGCCGTGGCAAGGGCTGTAGCCGTGCCAGCCTGCGTAATCGGAACCGTTTGTGCCATCACAACGAAGCCGACGTTCTTGATCGTACCAGCAATGGTGCCGGTCGTATTCAGAACATCACCCGCCTTGATGGGTCCAGTAAATGTTACAACGCCCATGTGGGCCTCCTGCACGATAAGATCACGCCGTCTGTGCAGATGTCCGCTAGGCCGGTCTGCGTGATCAAGCACCTAGAACTGCCGTTATCGGAATGCTTTGTAAGATACTCAGCTGCCGATAACAGAACCTTTTGACTGTCTTTTGCCGCTCCAAGCATGTGATTGCAGGAATTGCAAAGAAGCCCCCGTACTTTACCTGTTCTGTGGTCATGGTCCACAGACAAATCACGAGTACGAGTTTCCGTTTTTTCCGTCTTCCGGCCCGGTAATTTTGCGGTTTCTGGCTGCTCACAAATAGCACAAAGGCCATTTTGCCTAGCAAACATACCCGCATAGTCTGTCAGCGACATATTGTAGTTACGGACTAGGCCATAATGACGCGATTGCTCGTTGGTCATTGAGTACTTGACAGACCCGTCCTCTTTGACCACCCGAATGGCTTTGTGATCAGCCATCTTCAGATTTGAAATCCGAAGATTTTTCGTGTCGCCGTCTATAAAGAACACAGACCTGTCAGGCCATTCACCGTAATACAACAACCATGCAACCTGAGCCCCAGACAACTTCCGACCCTGATGGGTGATGGAGTAGTAGTCTTTGCCATTCTGCATACGCTGCCAGACACCAGCACGGCTTCCTGCCTGCGACCTTGAACTGGTTGAGACCTTCCAAGTGAACCCACCCGTCTTGTCATCATAGTTCAAAACCGTAGACATTTCCTCAAACGTGAAGTTGATCTTTTTAACCATTTTGGAACCCCGTTACCATGATTGGTATTGAGATACTACTTTGGCTAAAGCATAATGTCAACCACACACTTAAGGAAGACAAGGCTCGCTAAACCATTGATCTAGCGAGCCTTTCTGTTTTTACGTTGGGAACGAACCGAAAATAGCCCGGAAGTTGTAGTAACCGAAACTATAACGTTCGTAGCCCTTCACAAGCAGATTGTCAGTGACGAAGTCCACTTGCATATCTGTTTCGAACTTAACGCGCTCCATATAGGAGAGACCGTCGATGTTCGTAAGCAGGAACCAAGCACGAGCCGAGGTCAGGAAGTCGTTGACCATATATCCTTCTGGCAGACCGCCAGCGGTGGACATAATGGCGTTGACATCGTTGTCGGCAGTGCCTGGGCGCAGTTCGGTCTTTGTCAGACGAATCGCAACTGGTTCAAGCTGAGGCGGAACAACGAGCTTGCGACCGCGCGCAAACACCTTGAGGCCAGCTTGGTCCTTGAAGTTGGTACGAATGGCGATCATGCCGTTCAACAGGGTCGATTCGTTAAGATCAACCTGAGTTGCTGGCGTGTTCGCAACCGTGCCACCGTCAATCGGATGAGACGTGGAGCAAAGAGCCACACCGTCACCACCGATGGACGCATTATACGTCGTCGCAGTGTTGAGGATGTTGGCCCCGTAGATTTCCTTCGTCTGCTGGAAGGACTCGATCAGACCAAGGTTCGAAGGAGCGAACTGGGTCTTGTAGAGGTTGTCGTCGATGGCCTTGCGAGTGATCGCGTAGCCAAGGGCGATTTCCGTGTGCTCTTGGTTGTAGATGAACCGTTCGCCAGCGCCGTTGTCGAAGGAGGTTTGGCCACCTTCAGTCTTCAGCTGGGCGAGACCCAAGAAACGCATCTCGGCGGTGCGCTCAAGAGCCATCTTCGATTCGTGCTTGACGAAGATCTTGTCGTACTGCGACGCGATCATTTCGTACTTGCCTTCAACCCCACGGAGGCCGGGGAGGAGAAGGTCCTTAATGGAACTGAGATTGACAGCCATTTACCTTGCTCCCTTAGACGCCATCAGTGGTGCGTGTGCTGGCATAGTTGAATGCGACGATGACCTGATTGTATGCCGAAGCAAAATCAGTACCGTTAGCACCCGGTGGATCAGTGACCAGAGCGACAACGCGGAAAGGCAGCGTGGCGGTGGTGTTGGGGGATTCAACGAACATACCAGAGATGCCATTGGCGGCATTACCCGTGCCAACGTTGAGCTGGATGTTTGCGTTGATGGCAGCTACGCCGACAGCAGTTCCGCCAGCCTGAACGAGGAACTTCGCGTTCGGATCGTTGACGACGTAAGCTTCAACATCGGGAGCGGTCGAAGCAACGTCACTGCCTGGCCAGTAGTTAGACCAAACTGTACGTTTCATGGATGTCGAGAGGTACTTGCAGCCAACAAAGATGCCAGCAACCTGAACCGTCGAAGCAGTCGCCTGAGCGATGTAGCCGGTCGAGAGCGGGATCACAGCGTCACCGAAATAAATCGGGGTTGTGTTGTTGTATGCGACACGCATGGTCACTTGTTCATAGGTAGGGGCTGAACCCGTACCCGAAATCTGCCTAAAGCCAAAAGGTGCATTAGTATTTGGCATTACGACGTCTCCTCTTAAGGAGCGTCCTTTTACCGCGCGCCGGGGCAGCTACAGGACAAAGATAGTTCGGAATCCTCGCGCCGGGGAGGATATATTTTTTACTATATACGAAATCTGGAGAATCAACAGCATTTTTAAATAATTGTAATTCTTTTTGTGAAAAAGGTCACAGCTCCTCCCTCCGTCTACCCTCCCTCCCCTTGAATATGGGGAGAGACCCTTGCGGGTGTCACGGTCAGGGGAGAGCTCTTGTTTCCCGTTTAGCACCGATGCCTTGGTGGTATTCCCACCTGTCGTTTGGCCAGAACGCTCCCTAGCACCTTGAGGGTACTAATCTAGGGGGTTTGTAGTTCGGTGTTGTTCCTTAGCCCGCTCGGCGTCAGGACGGTTGGAGGTGAAAAACCCGCAGGAAACTCATACCCAGCGATTCTCGACCACTGGCAGTCGCGGGCAACGGATATCGGACCATCCCCGAAGGCACACCGCCGAACCAACAAACACTCACTCAATCGGCATAACCGGGTGAGTTTATTTGCTTTCCGACTGGCTTGGGGAGGTTGACGGCTGGGAGAGGAGATATATAATCCTCTTCAAGCTGATCCTTTCCGGGTGCGAGTCGGATGGTTCAGTAGGCTCGATGGAGAGGATTCTCTGTCGGGCCTATTTTTTTATCATACACATGTTTCTAGAAAAGAAAAGGGCCGCTCTTCAGCGACCCCCTTGGGCAAAAACCCCTGTACTATCAATCCCTAGGCACTGGAATTGACTCGTAGCTCTTCTTGATCTTGGTCAGATTGTCGCTCTTGTTGCTGCGCTCGAAGGTGCCGTCAGGAGCGTTGTTAAGCTGCTGCTCCTTGACGCGAACCTGATTGCGAGCCTTGCGGTACTCAATGTCGCGAATCTCATCCGAGATCGAGGCAGGGCGCATCATCAGGGACATGCCCTTACGCTCGATGGTGGGGTGATTCCCCATACCCGGCATCATCTCTGGGTGAGCCGAGGTTGGGACGTTTTCCCAGCCGGAACGCGCCAGAGCAACCTGATAGGCCGGGTCTTCCTGACCGAGAACCGTCCTGCGCTTCCACTCGTAGGTCCAGCCATCTGGTGCCGGAGGGGCGTAGAACTCGTCCGAGCCCTCATCCAAGTCACCGATATGACCGCGAATCTGTGCTGCACGACGGGCCGCAGCTTCACGGGGGTCTTCAGCGCGCATGACAGGGCGCATCGAAGGCTGGCTGGAAACTGCTTGAAACTCGGCCTGTTCGAAGGGTGAGTTTTCCGTAGTTTCTGCCTGGCCAGGCATTGTGACCGCATTTACAGGATCGACCACCTTCTTGCCCGGAGGACGACCACGGCGCTTTGCTGGCTTTTCACGGGTATCATTCATGTTCATTCTCCTCAGTTGGCGCGATTCTTCTCGCGGAGCATTTCGATGTAGTACTCTTTAGGGGTCAGGCCGCTGATCTTAGCGTGCTCAACCTGTTCTTTTGTCAGGCGAATCTCAGTCGAGCGCTGGCCGCTGCCATTGCCTGAACGAGTGACAGGTGCTGCCGGTGGAGACTGACGACGCTGCATAGGCCTGGCCGCCTCTGAGAAGACTTCGGTGTCTTCGTCAACCGACCGACCCCTGTTACCGATTCCCAGACGCTTCTCGATAAAGCTGAAATATTCTTGGCTTTCAGCCTTGATGCCCATGTCAACCGCATCATCATGAGCACGGCCCATAATGCGCAAGCTGCGAGCGTCACCGAGGTCGTCCTGATGCTCTTTGAGCCACTCAGCAGACTTTGGCGTAACACGGGTGATAAGGTCCTCAACCGTCATATCTTTTGGCGGTGGCGGAGGAACAACCTGTTTCGGCTTGCTCTTCATGTCATTGAAGCCATTCTCCAACTGGAGAAGCTTCGCCGCATTCATGGACATGGATTCCTGAATTTCAGCAACCCGGTCATAATCGCCGTTGGTCAGCGATTCGCGATAGTTCATCTTTAGGATGTCTTGATCGCGCTTGATCGTAGAAATGGCACTACCAACCAGATGAAGGTGGGTGTCGTCCATTTCGTTGGAGGCAGAGGACGCCTGCGCTACTGCAAGCCTAGCCCGAGCCTCTGCATCGTTAGCCCGGTCTTTTTCCTGCTTTAGCTTGCGCTTGAGCTTTTCAAGAGCGGCGGCAGGGTCAACGTCACGCTTCTTAGCGCCATCGTCTGCCTCGCCAGAAGCCGGATCATCAATGATAATGACCTCAGGATCGTCCTGAACCTTGGAGATATCGCCGGGGTTAATTTCGATCAGTTCTTCATTCTCAGACATTTAAGTCTCCTTACCAAACACGGTCGGGGTGATCAATCCGACCCTTGACGTTCACGTCCTCAATCATGCGGCAAAGGACGTTATTGACCGTGATGCTCCACCCGTCATTCGGGCGAAACACGACCCAATCACCCTCTGAAACATCCATTTCACTGAACCAAACGCCAGACGGGTCATCAAACGCGGTCGGTCCCTGCTTCAGGATAAGGCCAACCTTGGACTGAAAACGGTCCTCATCGGTCGTTTTGTCCGTCAGAATGATGCCGCTTTTTGTCTTCTGGGGCCGGATATAGACCGCAACCACAATCTGGTTGTTAAAAACCTCCAAGTTAGAAATGTCTCCAATTTCTTCCAAAATAGCGGTTTTAGGGTCTACTTCATGGTCCATTACCATATAAGGCATATGCACTTTCCTTATTTCTCTGCGCCATTGGCGATAGATTCAGCATCGTCCGACAGCTGTAAAGCCATCCGAAGCCCTTCTATAATACCTACTTGGTGTTTGTATGCTGGAAAATCATCTGCTGAAGACCCGCGAGATAGATTATCTTTGCGGCGCTCGATTTCATCCAGAATAAGTTTTTGTAGCTCGTGCTGATAGAATGCTTGGTACGTTAGCATGACCACTCCCCGCGTGGTTCCCCGAATGTGAAGTGAGATGGAGGAGTCGGGGAAACTCCTCCATCTCTATCTACAAGGCGGGAGATGCGCCCTGCAAATTACTTGCGAGCTTGGATTTCTGTCTTTTCCAAGCGACCGAGGCCACTACCAGCACCCGCGTCCATGTCCTTATAAGAGCGGTAAACCTTACCACCGGCCTTACGAGGCATAGGCATACCACCCGGAGGAGGAGGCGGGGGCATTGGCATCGGAGGAGCAGCGCCAATCGGCATACCACCCGGAGGTGGCACCGCAATTGGAATACCGCCCATAGGCTTACCAAGTCCCGGAGGAGGCATCATCTGGTCGCCACCACCCGGCTTTTGACCGCCAGCAATAACGATGTTGATGTTGGTCTTGCCCTTGCCGCCACGCTTGGTGCGACCACCAGCCTTGCGACCCATTGGGTTCATCGGTCCAGCGCCGCCCATCGGCCCAGCACCGCCCATTGGCATTGGAGCACCCATTCCCATAGCGGGAGGAGTATTGAACGAAGGCATTGCGCCCGGATAGTTTTGCATTCCCGGCATACCGCCGCCCATCGCGCCGCCACCAAACTTGGCAGTACGACCACCAACAGCACCGGGAACCTTGCCAGGATAGCTAGGGCCAGTGAAAACACCACCGCCGGTCTGTTTCTTGGTGCGGCCACCCTTCTTCATGCTACCGGCACCAAAGCCACCAAGAAGCTGCTTCATGGAAGCTGGACTGTTACCCTTAAGGGCTTCAGAAGTTAGCAAGCCACCCAACATTCCTTCCAAACCGCCGCCGCCTTCCTTCTTGGTGCGAGCAGACGGCTTAACCATCTTCTTGATGAGAGCCTTGTCCATTGCCTCGTCTTCATGCTTGGCCGAACCGCCCTTCTTCATGCCAACGCTCTTAGAAAAGCGCGATGACGTAGGGGCTGAGTTCAGGATAGACGACGGGACGCCAGATGTAGCCTTGGCATCCTGCATCATCTTGTTAGCGCCAACCTGTGGGCCACCAGCGGCCTTGCCAGAGCGGCCACCAGATTTATAAGGCGACGCGATATCTGTCTTCTTGCGAATATTAGACGAAGGGGGGGTAGGCTTCTTGTCCAAATCCTTTGGGCGCGGCGGCGGCAGCGGAACATCTGCTGGTGCGGCAGAAGGGCCGGGGTTCTTTGCCAGAAGGTCATTGATGGCATCACCAGTCCCGCCACCGGCTTCCTTCTTGGTACGGCCACCCTTCTTGTATCCACCAATGTGGGCCTTGCCACCGGGGCGCTCTTCGTTGGCTTCCTTGACGTTGCGGCTGATGAGGCTGTTTGCCGTGACGGCAGAGCCACCAGACTTGCGGGGCATACGTCCCATGTTAGCGGGAGGCTTTACGCCCATAACCTTACCGCCCTTTTTATAAGCGCGGCGGCTGACAGGGCGCATACCCGTCTGAACATCGGCATTAAGTGGTTCAGAAGGGCTCCAAGTAGATGAATCAACCTTCTCTGGGCCAGCAGCCGCAAGGCTCTTGGCTTTTGACTTCATGGCCGCACGGGCCTTTTTTGACATTTCGGACATGTCTGCTCCTAGGAGTTATTCCGGGCGTCCCCGGCGGCGTAAAGCCTTCTTGGATGTTAACACAAGTGCGCGGTTAACAACAGAACCACCACTTGCAAATACATGCTGGCCACGGAGGATGCTCTCACGCGCTTGCGGAGTAAGAAAAAAACCGGGGGCTGCTGTTGATGGGTTTCCAAAAACATCAGGCAGCATAACGTCAGTCATCCCAACCTTGACCGACTTATCGTGCTTCTTTAGAAGCTCCTGAAGCCGTTTTGGCAGCATCTGGTCGTAGTACGACTTCATGCCCTCGCCGCCGACAGCCAAGTCGTCACCAGATAGGGACAGAGCGTTTCCGCTTACAGTACCCTCTTGGTTTTTCATTTTATTTGCGACATCACGTCCAAAAAGAGATTCCAGCTTCCTTTCTGGAATTTCTGGACGGGTAATGCCCGTCATAGGCTCGCCGTTTTTGAACGGGGTTACGTTATATGTGCCGTTGTCGTTTTTGGAGTATTCAAGCTCATCGACGTATTGTCTCAGATTGTACCTCTTCGACTGTTCTGCTCCGGGCGTCCAGATGACCCTGTCATACCCACCCTCAGCAGCCTCCTTGAGGACACGCTTCATGGCTAGGTCTGTCCAGTCTTGAGTCCTGCTGACGTATGGTCCACGTATATTGTTTTCAGACTTAGGCAGCGAATCAAGTGCCTCCTCTAGCGGTTTTAGGTTTTGGTTAAAATCCGCAAAGATTTTAGCAACCTCTTCCCTTCCTGCCGCTATATCTAAATCAGTATATTTGCCTTGACGAGCATTAGCAGCCTCATTGAGCGCTTTGCTGCGAGCTTCTTTAACTTTATCAATTTCCTGAACAAGGTTAACTTTTTTGGCCTCTACCTCAGGGTCTCTAAATCCCTCCTTGCGGACAGATTGTCCCCAATCAGATTGTGCTTCTTCAATGTGCAAAATCTTCTCACCGTTGGGGCCAACGCGATCCGACATGCGAAGGTGAGCAAGGACGTTAGGGTCTTCCTTCCAATGGGATGACTTGTATGTCTCCAAATTGTCAGTCTTTGGGTACTTGGCGTTAATTTCATCCATACGGTTAACAAGATCGCTCATCTTGCTTTCGTATTCAGGGGTAGACACGCCCCGGCTGGCCTTTTTGAGGCTGACCATCTCCTTGTTTACGTCCCGAAGCTGCGCAGCGCGCTCGGCTGCAAAGTCAGGAGCCGAGTACTTTAGCAGAACTTCACGGTAGTTCTCACTACCCGGAAGAGTATGCCTCATGTATCTGGCGTCCCCTCCAGAAAGAACCCTCTCTTCAATCTGCGGCGTGTACCTTGAGAAGTGCTGCGCAATCTCATCGCGGGTGACGCTCGGGCGACCAGCAAACGCAGTATCAAACCCAGAGTTTTCAAACTCCGCAGGCTTAACGCCCTGCCGTTCAAGCATGGCACGAAACTGTTCCGGGGTTCCCTTTGCTTGCGGAAGGGCGGCGGCAGTCTCTGCACCATGGCTATAAAGGCCAAGTGGCGAAAGGTTGCGCTGAGGTGCCATCACATCTCTGGCTAGGCTTACAGCATTCTCTGCGGCACGAGGGGCGCTTGATGCGATACCAGCCATTGCAGCGACAGGAGCAAGATCGCTAACGTTGCGACTCAGCCCCATAAGCTTTGATGCCCCAATGAAAGGGGTGTCAGGGTTGACCATAGTGGCAACCTCAACAGCATGGCCAACATGTGGGCTAATCCGCTTGGCTGTCTGTACCGCCGTGTCAAAGACTGCGCCGACCGGAGCCAAGGCTGGCAGGGCCGTGCCAAGAACCGTCTGGGCACCGCCAAGGACAGCTTGCCCTACGTTTCCAGACTTCATGTTCTGCAAACCAAGGTTACGCATGTCTTGCGCACCCTCGGTCTGCTTGGAGAGGTTGGTGGTGTAGTCGCTCCAGCTAGGCAGGATGTTCTGGATGAAGCGAGCTTTTTCCTCTAGAGCCCCCTTTGGAGCCTCTACCTCTTCCGGGTCCGTCCACCGGGATGCCGAAATAGACGGTTCCACAAAGCCGTCCGTTGCATACATACGCCTAGCGACATGCAGGGCATTTCTAACAGAGCGACTTTGTGCCATGGCAAATCCTAACGATTAGAAATCAGGTGGTGAATGATTTCCAAAGCCTTGCGGACAGAATCTTCCTTGCCGCCAACAGCGCCACCGGCTTTACGCTCCTCAGGAGCACCCTGAGAATTCTTCATGGCAGCCTGCATGGCTTGGTCAGCCCGGAAGAAGTCACTTGCCGACCCCGATTCGTTTGCAGCTTCCCAAAGTTGACGCAGCGTCATTTCTTGAGGCGCGGCCTGACGGGGTGGTGCAGCACGGTCAAGGCTCCTCGGACGCGGTGGTGGCAGCGGAACATCAGCCGGAGCGCGGTCAAGGCTCCTTGGCCGAGGCGGCGGCAGTGGCACGTTAACTGGCGAGCGAATGCTCTCTCCACCGATAAGGTCTTCCGGTGAAATAGCTTCCCGGCGCATGTCAAAAAGGTCTTCGGGGGACATCCCGCGAGGCTCTGGCTGGGCCTCTTCACTAGGCATACCGAGAACCGACATTGCCATAGGGAGAACAGACGTTCCGTTGGTGCGTGGTGGGTTTGTCAGGTTTGGACGGAACGAAGCGCCAAAAGCCGGACTTTCGCCAGCGGCCTGTGAGCCAACAAGGCGGGGCTCGCCCATGAGCTCGTTGCGTGCGGCAGACGTGCTAACTGGCATAGGGTTGGAGCCAGTAGCCGGAACGCCTGATGGGCTGATTTCTGCTGGGAGACCCGAGCGACCGGGGGCAGGAAGAAGACGCTGCTCAGTGCCAGCCAACCGTTCTGCACCACTCAGGCCACGGTACCCGCTGTACATGTCCCGAGCCAGTTGAAGTGCCTTGGGAACTGCTCCCGCAAACGATCCCGCACCACCGAGAATCGTTGGTGTCGTCGCCGCTTGCCGAGACTGGGTGCGTTCTACCCGGTCAGCTTGCATCTTTGCAGTTTCAGGGTCTACCCCGTTGCTGACAAGGTATTCAAAGACTTGATCTGCAATCGAGGCCATCACAACTCTCCTGTCTGGTTGCCGTTTAGCGAGGGCTCATTGCCTTCAAGGCGCTTCAGCATTTCGGGATCAACGATCTGGGATACGATTCCAAGACCCTGTGGGTTTTCGGCCAGTTCTCCGGCCATCTTCATGGCAGCAAGGCGCTCACGGCTCTCGCGGTCACGCTTACGGTTCACTGCATCAAGCTGGGCGTCCTGACTGCGCTGCTGGATTTCAGCAGTACGAAGCTGGAATTCCATAATCTTGGCAGGGTCTGGAGGCTGGTTGGGGTCGTTCTGGCCAGTTTCCATCATCAAGCGGGCCTGATCCATTTGGATTTTGGCATCCGTTTCCTTGGCACGGGTCTGTGAATCCAACATGCGGGCCTCAGCTTCGATGGCCTCGTTCTTCATCTTTGCCTGAGCCTGAAGCAGCTCTGGCGGCGGCTCCTTCTGGGCGGAGACAGGAACCATGAATTGCTGCGGGTTAGACCAGCCAAGGGCTTGCAGGGCTGCCGAATCGACCGCAACTGGGTCATAAAGCGCGGGGTTCATTGCCGCCAATTGCTTCAGAGCCGCTACCTTCATAAGGCGCTGGGACTGAGAAGAGGTGTTCGGGTCGGCCTGCGGAACAAGATCGCAGTCTTCCAACGCCGCAAGGAATTGCTGCTCGTCCCAAGGGTAGGCTGGGCGACGGTTCCTTTGCCAGAAGCTCTCTGGGTGCTCCTTAAAGCACCGGGTCAGGAGCTTGAACTCCCCAGACTGAGAACTGTGCATCCGCTTGTGAACAGAATTGAGGATTTTAGTGGCCTGCTCAATCATGGCTAGGGTTGTACCGACAGGTGCGTCAGGCTTGCCCTCGGTCACCATGACCTCAGACGTACCGCCCACGCGCATACCCGTCTCGGCCATTTGATTGACCAAGTTCATCAAGGCACCAGAAGGCTCCTTGTAAGGCAGTGGCATCACAGCCTGAGTGATTGGCATCCCACCAGTCTTCACCAAGGCACCCCCGCCAGGAGGAACCCGGAAGATGTTGGTGTTTTGACGCGCACCCGTGTCCGCCATCAGGAAGCCGGGGAAGTTGTTGTACATCCCAGCGTCCAGAAGCTCGCGCCATGCGGCTGTGATCGCGTTTGTCGTATTGCCCAGAATGTGGAGCAGGCCGATGTCATAGAACCCCATGCCGGGGACAAAGGTGTACTTCACAAAGTTCTGGCGGGCGGTTGGAAGCTCCTGATCGTCCTCATCGAAATTACGGACAATCGAGAGGATTTGCTTGCTGCTGACATCAATTGTCACACGATAAGGAATCTCAAGGCCGCTTTCCTTGCCCTTCCAAGTGTGCTCAAAGCCGGGGATATCGAGTTCGCAGTAGCACTCATAGATTTCGCGATCCCGGTCTTCAGGATTGAAGGAATCGATGTCAATACCCTGCTGGGATGCCTTCTCACGCTGCACTGCGTCATAGGTGCTTGTCCGTGGCGTAGACAGCTCGGTGTCACGGTAAACACCCAGAATTTGCAGGCGCTTGACCGTTGATGGGCGCATGTAGGTGCGGTGGGTAACCCGCTTGGCGTTACTGAGGTCTGTTGCCGCGTTGTTAACAATCAGATCATTGGCATCAACGGTTTCGGAGACCGGACGGTTACGCAGTGGGCAAAAATAGACCTTCTTGAAGGCCGTTCCGCCAAAACCGAGCATCAGCAACATACGGTCTGAGTCCGGGTAGTACTCAGTCGCAATGCTGGTCAGGTAATGGTTCAGGTCGCGCTCAAGCGCCGTAGCCCTCTGGTCCTGCTCCAAAGACCCGTGCGTGCTGTCGTTGCGGATTTTAACCGGGCCGTCAGTCGGGAGCATTTCAGAGCGGGCGTTAGCCTGAAACCGCAGAACCGCTTCCAAAAGCAGTGGATGGCGGACTTTGCTCATGCCGTCAATTGGAGCGCCGTCAGTTGCCCCGGAAAGACCCGGAATTTCAATCTTCAGCCCAAGGAGCTTGATCCCCTGAGCGCGGTCCTCAATCCAGTCCTCACGGCTGCGGATGTCGTCGTCCACGCCACGGATGATGTCTGAGGAAATCCGGTTGAGTTCACTGTCGCTGATGTCGTCAACGAGGTTGCGGAACCAATCCCCCTCGTCCCTCTCTTTTTTGGCCTGGCCAATGGGTCTGCCATCAAGAGAGATCGTTAGGGAGCCGTCAGGGTGCTCAATCTGGAGGATGTTGCCATCCATATCCATCTCGGGCCTGTCAGCGCCGTCTTCCTCAATCTCAATGATTACATCCGAATCATCCAGAATTTCTTCTTCTGGTGCGGGCTGGCGAAGGCTCATCCCTAGTCCGGGTGTCATTGGCATATCTTAGACCTCGGCTTGGGTGCGTGTTTCCATCTCAGCAACGAAGCGGTTAATACCTTCCTGCGCTGCCAAATTGTCGTTCTTTGACTTGATTTCATATGTGCGGACATAGTCGTAGGGCTCAACGCCCCAAACTTCGACCTTAAAAAGGCCAAGGGCCAAGGGGGTTGGCGGCTTCAAGGTATCCACGATAGCGTTTGCAAGAACTTGAGACATGATTCCCCTCAAATAACAGCCCGTTTGGCGGCGGTGGAGACCCCCAAGCCATTCCCGTACCGAACGGACAGACTTAGCCTGCCACGGGCGAACGGCGGCCAGTCCAGTATAGCATATCTAAATTATTTATCACAAAATGGTTCGGGAGGAAGGGCTCGAACCTTCAACCTTGGGATTCAAAGTCCCCTGCGCCACCAATTGCGCCACTCCCGAGTGTTTTAAAGTGGTCGGGGCGAGAGGATTTGAACCTCTGACCCTCTGCTCCCAAAGCAGATGCGCTACCAAACTGCGCTACGCCCCGATAACAAATGTGTAGCAGTAACTCTACGCAGGGTAAAGCGGAGTGCTCTTGTTTGCGCCCCTGAACTGCAAGCTGTCCTCAAGCTCGGCCTGCCATTCAGTCGGACGAAGGATGACGCCGGTATCGCGAAGGTGCCTCATGGCCATACTGACCGTGTCGCAGTTATGAACCAAGATACCGTTGGCGTAATAGCAACCTTCTCCCTCAACTGTCAGGTTGTAGACTGGCTGCATAATATGGGTGAACTTGACGGCTTCTACCACACACGTGCCTAGACCCGTATCCAATGAAGCAAGCACATCGTGTAAAGATAAAGACGCAAGCTCTCTCCATTTCCCGTTGGCAAAGACCGGGTGGAATGCAGTTCCTTCTATTGACCCGCCACTGTAGTCTAAGCGCCAAATTGGCTTAATCCCGGTCAATGAAGATGCAGATACGCGCTGGGTTCCATTGGGAGTTCTCACCATATCTCCAACGGCGACTTCTTGAAGCAATTTCTCGTCCCCGTCTGCCATCAAGATGCGCGTATTCCCTATAAGGCAAAGGTCATCATGTTTGCCTTTGGGAAACTGCCCAATCTGTTGAATGACCATCTCCGCCCAAGCCTTATTGGGAGCGTAAACCAGCCCTTCAGCAAACAAATGCTGTACAGAATATAGCCTAGCCAGCTTATCTTGGCTTTTGGGGTCAAACATCTGCACGCTAAACCGCTCAAACCCGTACATGCGCTTGATTTCTTGCGCGACAGAATGTCCTGCGGCTTTATTTTCAATCAGAAGCGTATCCACCTTCATTTTTTTGCACGTTTCAGAGACTTTATTTACCAGATCATGCAATTCGTACCGCCCTTGCCACGCATACATGAGCATTACCCGTGGGTTTGTCTCCGTATATGGCCGCTCATACGAAATTAACCCTCCGTGGCGTCCACCAGCATGGTTTGGGGACTGAACGGTCACGTCTTGGCTGAAAATTCCCCACACAGTCATGGCTGACGGGTCGTTTTCTGTCTTTTTAGTGTACGCCGTGTCCACACAGGCAATAATCATGTCCATGTTTGGGTAGTTTGTAGCATCCCAAGGCTGCCACCAGTCCCTTTTAATGATACCGCCGCCCTTTGGCTCGGGCCTTTGCTGCAACTGTCCAGCAGATGCCCACGGTCCAAGCTGCCGCTCAAGAATTGAGACTTCCCGCTCACCAAAACGCTCGGGCCAGAGCAGCGTCCCCTCCCGTTTGTCCAGTTCTATCTCGGCATCAATGTCAACCGGAACGCGCTCACCGTCCTCATTGACCTCAATAAGGGGCTCACCGTCCTCATCCAAGCCACGAGGGTCATGCCAACCAAGGGAAGAGTATGAGTGACGCCTCCACTCGTAACGCATTGGGAGACATAGGTGGGTCCACTCGCCCATGTCTTTGGACAAAATATGCCCGGTCAGGTCCTCTTCACTCAGCCTCTGCTGGATGACAACAAAAGAACCGTGCTTTGGGTCGTTGAGACGGGTGGAGAGAGCCGAGTCCCACCACTCAATCGTGTTATAGATGGATGCCTCAGAGAAAGCTTCCTGTGCAGCGTTCGGATCATCGACCACAATGATGTTGCCGCCCTCACCCGTCAGGGCCGAGCCAACAGAGGTGGACAACCGAGACCCTCCCTTGTCGTTATCAAAGCGGGTTTTGGTGTTCTGGTCCCCGGTCAGACGGAACCTGTCGCCCCACATAGACTGGTACCAAGGTGATTCGATCAGTCTGCGGCACTTCACGCTGTCGCGAAGGGAAAGCTGCTGGGCATATGAGGCGTGGAGGAACTGGATACCCGGCCCAGAGGTGTGACCAGACCACGGCTGAGCCCAAACCCAAGCTGGGAAGGCAACAGAAGTCAGCGATGACTTGGCGCAACGAGGCGGAATGTTGATGATAAGGCGCTTGATGTCCCCGTCAGCAACAGATTGCAAGTGATCAGCCACTGCCTGGATAGGCCAGCCGTCTGTAAACTCAGAGGAGTCGATGTATTTCCAAGCGTTTTTCAAGAATGTGTACAAGTCATCTTCGCAGTCAGAGCGATCTAGGTCACGCAACTGATCGTCAATACTGATTTCACGACCGTCAATGATAAGCTTGCTCATTTTTTGCAGTCCAATTCTTTGATCACGCGCTGAATACTTTTAACTGTGTGCTTTACGTTTCTTGCCGCAGAGCGATCATGGTTTCCTGCGATACATATACGATCAAAACCCGGAACCAAAAGGAAGTAGTGGTCTGTTTTCTTTACGATTTCATAGGGAACGGGGATATCGGCCATAACTCGCTTGATAATTGAATCAACTTTCATAGAATTTTCCTGTTGACAGATGTGTAGTACCGGCTATACGGTCAGATAGTTAAATCACAACCGACTGGGGGCGTCAATGGTTGAGCTACCAAAACTAGACAACGATCCGTGGACTACAGTTCCGATAAAAAAGGATGTGCTTTGTGAGCTTGTAGAGCTGTTGGCGGCGGCTAACAGAAAGCGCACCATGTACTACAATGCGTTTGACCAGCTCTATGTCTCTTTAAAGCTGATTGCCGAGCAAGAAGAAGACTCTGAAGCAAGGAAAATCGCAAGAAACGCTCTGCTATGGTGACTGCCACCAAGAAGGCCGGGCCAAAGATGACCAAGTTTGCGAAAATCAAGCAAGAGGTTTGCGCAAAATATTCAATGACCGTTGAGCAGTTTGATGGCCGTGACCGTGGACGCATCTTTTGTCAGGCAAGAAATTTGGCTTGGTGGAGGGCGCGTCAAGAAACTACCGCATCGCTATCCCAGCTAGGAAACTGGTCAGGAGGTAGGGAGCACACAACGGTTTACCACGGCATCTGCATCTTTGAGTGCGCTAGAAAGGGTGAGGAGTCTCCGGTGACTAAACGCAAACGGGAATACGCCAAAAAACGCTGGCATGAGAAAAAAGCAAGGAGCGAAATATGATCGACATCAGCAAGACATACCGCACGCGCGACGGTCGCGAAGTTCGCATTTATGCGGTGGATGGCGGTGGTTCCCATCCTGTGCATGGGGCGATTAAAAGCACAGAAGGCTGGGATTGCCACTCTTGGAGGAGAACAGGCTGTTGGATGCACCCTGAGGGGCTGCTTGACCTAATTGAGGGGACGTGTGACCCGGTTGAAGCGTCCATCAAGCGGGCAGTGTGGTTTTGAGCCTTTAGGAAAAGGGTTACATTTAGGGGGTATGAGATGATCAGCATGGACAAGACATACCGCACCCGTGACGGTCGCGAGGTTCGCATCTATGCAACGGATGGGGGTGGGATGCACCCCGTCCACGGCTCAATTAAAATGAACTATGGTTGGCGTTCTTGCACATGGCTCTTTGATGGACGCATCACATGCGCCGATAGCTGTGGCGACTTGATTGAAGTGAAGCCGCGCATCCAACGAACGGTTTGGGTAAATGTGTATGCAAACGGCTTTTCAGGGTGGGGAGACAGAGAAACCGCTGACGCCAACTCTAGCCTCACTCGCCTTGCTTGCATCAGGGTCGAGATCGACTGCGAAGAAGGACAAGGCTTATGAAAATCTTGCCATTGCCGTCTATGGACGAATTAAATGATCTTCTCAGCTATGATGTGGAAACGGGTCAATTTGTTTGGAAAAAAGATCGTGGGTTCAAAGCCCGCGTCAATACGCCAGCAGGTGCATTAGGCGCATCCGGTTATGTTCTAATGTGCATCAGCGGAAAACGGTATCTAGCTCATCGCATTGCATATAAAATGGTTTACGGTTGTGACCCGCAAGGCATCTTGGATCACATTGATGGTGACATAACCAATAACCGCATTGCCAATCTGCGGGTTGCTAATTCGGTTGAAAATCAAGGCAACAGTCGCCGCCCTAAACACAACACATCTGGCATCAAAGGCGTCCATTGGCATAAGGGGGATAAACGATGGACTGCTCAGATTAAGAAAGGTCGCTCTAAAATCTGGCTTGGTGGGTTTTCTACAAAGGAAGAAGCGGCTGCGGCATATGAGGCGGCGGCTAAAGAGCACTTTGGAGATTTTGCAAATATAGGAGAAGGGCTGTGAGCAACTACCACGCACTGGCACGGCATCCCATCACGGGCAAGATTAGGATGGCCGACTGGCTGGATGACAGCTTTGGCCACCACATCTACGGCGTTCGGTTTCCGGGCGACGAGACGATCTATCGGCGCACGGACTGCATCGAGGTATCGTTGCATGAGGCTGGCGTAGAGATCGAGCGGCTACGGGCGGCACTGGAAACTTACGCTGTAGATTGCGGCGGTTCGTGTTGCCTTGAGCGGCATCGTCAAGGTGCGGGTTGTAGATATACCGCCCGCGCCGCGCTTGAAGGGGAGAAGACCAATGACTGACGACATCGTGGCGCGGCTGCGCGACTTGATATGTTGGAATAATTGCAATTGGCCTGAAGTGGCGAGTGCCGCCGCCGACGACATCGAGCGGCTGCGGGCGGCATTGAAGGCTGACGCGCAAACGCTGCGGCTGCACCTTGGCGAAATGACAGTGCAGGAGATGCGGGCAGTGCAGGCAGCGTTTGCTTGGGTACTGGCCGAGAAGCATTCTGCCGGTGCCGGGGAAAAAGTCACCGCGCTTGGCTATGAGCACCTAGCCCCAGAAGCCGTACAGGCTATCCGTGACACATGCTCAACCCCAGCCAGCCGCGTTGGCAAGACACAGGCTGAGGTGTTTAAAAATGAGGGGACGCCATGACACCAACTGACCACAAGGCTGTCCTGCGCAAACTGGCTGCAGAGGATGGTTGTCAGGCGTCACTCAAAGCCGCTGCTTACATTGAGTACTTAGAACGTCGTCTTGCCAACTCTGTGGAGAAGGCAAGGCATCTGCAAGAAAAACTGCACAACACCCGAAGCCAGCGTAACGAACTGCGCAATCAATTGATGGAGAAAGAAAATGGATGAAACTATACCGAAGTTTGTTGGAACAATTCTTGGATTGTTCTTTGTAGGCATCCCTGCAATTGTCTTGCTTTGGGCCGCTATGTTTGCGGTTTGCAAAATGCTTTACGAGGATTTCTTCCGTGATTGAGTTTCTGATCTTTGCTCCGATAATCTTGGCTGCATGGATGCTAGCTGTAGCCATGATCTGCCTTGTCCTGTTTGCGATAGGGACGTGGCTTCGCAAATAACCCAATGCCTTGCCAGAGACATTTCTTTGGCAAGGCCCATCCTTAGACACACGGCGGACATAAAATAACAGTATGCTTGCTGCCAGACGATGGAGGCTATGTGATGTTACTAAGCCCTGCTGAGTTGCAAACACTGGTTCTGCAAATGGGTACGGTTACCCGCGTAGCGACCCACATCGGTCGAAACGAAAGCACCATCCGCTCTGCTATCAAGCGGGGGACAACGATCCGAGTTCCAGACCTACTCCGAACGTCAAAGCTCTTGGAAGACGAGATTGCGGCATTAAAGCTTGACCGGCGGAACGCACCTCCTATTCGAACCCGGATTATCCCGGCAAAAGAAGGTCGGTCTACTCGTGTTATAGCTATAGGCGACACGCATGATGAGCCGAATATCCCAAAGGATCGGTTTAAGTGGATTGGTCGTCATTGCCTAGCCAGAATGCCTGACCGCATTGTCCAGATCGGAGACTTTGCGTCTTGGAATTCTGTATCGGCTCACGAGGAGCGTGGAAGTCTGGGTTATGCGCAACGCCCTTCTTTTCAGGAGGACCTTCGATCTTGCGAAGAGGCAATGGCCGCTTTCTACAAGGAAACATCCGACCTAGTCATCCCTTTGGAACTGGTCTGCGGCAACCACGAGGACAGAATCCAACGCTTTGAGAACAAAACGCCGGAAACTGTTGGAACTTTATGGGCTCAGTTCGACGACCTATGCGCCAGGCATCGGTGGAGGCTTCACCCTTATGGCCAATGGCTGATGATTGATGGGGTTGGGTTTATCCATGTCCCGATGAACATCATGGGCAGGCCATATGGAGGCCAGCAGTCTGAGAACCAGATCGCCAATCATGCCACCCACAGCATAGTGTTTGGTCATACACACCGTTCTACATTCCGTAAAACACCAAAGATTGGTGCCAACAATTCAATTGAGATCATGAACTTAGGATCAGCTATGCCAAGTGGGTATGTAGCCAAATATGCTGGAACGGCAACTACGGGTTGGAGCTATGGCATCTATGAACTAGAACTGCGGGCAGGACACATTGTCTCACACACGTTCACATCGATGTCTCAGCTTGAAGCGCTGTATGCTTGATGGCTGGGTTGCACCCACACGAAAAGATCATCACCGAATTGGTCAGCGCATTCCGTATCAAGTGGAGTGGGTCTGACACTGAGTTTCGCATGGCGGAGGAGCTTATAGCGTTAAACTTGGTCTTGCTGGAGCAGGAGAGGACGATAGAGGATCTTTTGAAGGACAGGCATCTGGCATTTCACCGTGAACCTCCAAGAACGGAAGCTCCGCATGAATGAGAACGATGATGATGACAACGTGTCGTATTTAGATGATGCTGACCCATCAGTTTTCATTGACCCGGTGGCTCAACGTGCCCTAGCATTTGTAACCTTGGCTAGGTTTACAGAAGTTGCTGAGGACGAGAAGACCAAAGAGCTAACTTTCTCTATGATGAGAAAGATCACTATGTCTATCAGGACGCCATCGACGGCGGAGCTAAAGATAATCGAATAGAGGACAAAATGTCTAAATGGAAATCTATAGATGTGGCACCCAAGGACGGGACCCACATCATCGCTGGGTATTGGTATGACTACAACGACGATATGAGCGGAGAGCCTGACTGGGGCTGGGTCACCGAGGTTGTCTTCCTGATGAAGAGGAAGGGGATTTTGGATGGGTACCACGACTACCACACCCATGATGTCCGCAACGGTGAGATGCTCTTGGCTATGTTCACCCACTACATGCCGCTACCGGCCCCACCTAAGACACCGGAGAAGACAAAATGACTGAATGGCAACCAATTGAGACTGCTCCTAAATGCTCCTATGGCAAAGAAACGTGGATGGACGGCCAGCCAATTTTTTTGGTGTGGGACGGAAAGGAGGTCTGGTGTGTAAACGCTGACATTTATCCACATACAAACGGGTGCGGGTGTTGTGCTTATCAAGTTTAAGCTACCCATTGGATGGCTTTACCAACTCCACCTAAGGACGCTGCCTAGACTGCCTTACAGTGCCTAGACTGTCTTACAGTGGCCTAGCCAAAGGAAATATCATGACTAAAAGCGAAGAGATTATACGCCTCAAGATACAGCTTGGCATGTGTCAAGCCGAGTACCTGAAGGAGCACGAAAAGCTACAGGCGGCAGAGCGCCTCCTTATGGCTAGGGAGAGTGTAGCGGCTGAACTAGAGATCGTGATCAAGGAAGCGGCTAGGTTGGCGGACCAGGTGCTGTTTGTTGAGTCGGCGGCGCGGCGCTTGAAGCGTTATGCAACTTGGTTTGAGGAAAAGCATGGTCAGGGCAAGTGGCGTCCTGATGTTATGGAGGACCCATACCTATGAGTGCACATGATGGGATGGGTGGGGTTCTGGGTTGGTTGATTGAGTTGTGGAGAGGCTGCTAGAATGCTATCCTCTTTGGGTTGATCGGGCAGTTCAACAAGAGAAGCCGTCAGGGGAGTAATCCTTTGGCGGCTTTTTCTTGACCGGGCGCATAGGTGTGATAGAGTTATCCGGCAAATGGAATTCAGCCTCCGTTGCCAGAAACCACCGTTGGAGCAATCCTCGGTGGTTTTTCTTTGTCTGGACCACGCTTCTGGCCAGGGCAACGTAGGGTGTTCTAGGCATGTTTCACGTGAAACAGTTCATGGATGATCCCTTATGCAGGATACAGAGGGGTAAAGTACCATCTATGATCCCTAACTTAGATTGAGCACCGTTACCCAGATTGAGCACTACAACCCATTGTGGGTACGTATTTCCCATAGGGGAGGTAAGGGACTATGGAGGGACCAAAGGACCAGTGGGATACCGTCTTCTCTTGGTAGTACTCCCTAGCCAGTGGGATACCCTACGGGGGGCTGTGGATAAGTTTGCACAGGTTCAGAATTTTTTTGGGAAAATTGTTGGGGAAAATGGAATTTGGATTTCAATGATGGAATTTGGATAGTACCTAAATCTCGTGGGAAGGCAGGGGAGCCTAAAACCCAGGGGGCGTTTCTGTGGACCGGACTGCCCATTTTGAGCAGGGGTACCTGAACCAGGCGAGCGCTCATATTGGGCACAGCCCTGGCGGACTGGTAGCGGCGACCCATTGTGGGCACCCAGGTTGGGCGATCACCCATTGTGGGCACCCGATCTGGGCGATAGCTCATAGTGGGCACCCAGAGTGGGCATATGCCCTGGTTAGGTAGGATCACCTAGTGTAGGGACAGGTGCTCATATTGGGCGCTGGTATATTAGCATTGTCTAATGTGTGTAGTTTCCGCTCCGCAACGATAGAACGCTAGTCGTGGTCAATGGTCACGGGAAGGTTCTTGGCCGCTAGCAATGCGCCGCGCAATGCATCCCTTTGATCCTGTGAGAGCTCACGTGAGTCGATCGTTAACGTATTGTTAGTAACTGTAACGGATTGCTCAATCTTCTTCTCGCCAAACGTGCGGGGCTTGAGGCGTTCGCTATACCATTTGAGCGTATCGGTTGCGAGCCTAGCAGCTTGAACCCTAGCAGGGTCTAGCTTCAATTCGGGGTCTTTGTCGTACAATGCCAATAACTTACGTGGTATCGCATAGGCTTCAGAGAAAGCATGTTCGGCCAAAGCTTCACGCGCGCGTGCGAGGGTCGCAGCAAAGTCTGGGTTTCTTTCCCCCCATCCGTGAACCGTCCCCCTCAAGATACCAAGCTTGTCGCAAGCTTCCGTGAGACTGTTTCCCTCTGCCATAAGCTCACAGAGTCTTTCCCCTATCTCTGGCTTGTACGTGGTAGGGCGTCCCATAAGAAGCTTGTCGGTTCTATCCTTCACCTTTGCCTTGATAGCGGGGAGTCTCGCTTGTAGCTCTTTCGTCATATCCTGCCCACTAGGTGCGCGCGTCCTGTATTCCTTTGCGGTCTTATCCCTTGCCATGGGGTTTCCCTTGCCTTCAATTGATATCCCGCTACCTAGGTAGCTTCCCGCAATCTTTGCCGCGTAGTGTGCCCTAGAACGGCTCGAACCCATAACGGCTTATCTTTACCCATTATAAGCTTTTATAGACAAAAAGAAAGGGAAGAGTCGCCCCTTCCCTTCTTTGTCCCTGCTATGCGCCTTGCCTTAACTAGGCTTCCTGCCAAGCCTTCCTTTGATCTTCTTCACTAGCTGTCATGTCGTAAGGATCGTAAAAGCCAAGAAACTCAAAACCGTGAAACTCTACTCTATCACCTTTGCGCCCCAGCAAGATCGCGACCGCTTCCGGCAAGCTTTCCGCGACGATTCCGATATATTCCGCATTGTGGAACATTTCACCTAGCTGCAGATTGAAATTGTAGACTTTCATTTGTTTCCCCTATCAATCAAGCCACGGAGTCGACTCGTATAAGTCACCTAGTCCGATACCATATTGCGCCAGCAAATCAGCGACTTCGTCAGGATAGAGCCGACAGAACTCCGTCACATTCCGCGCCGCTCTATTGTCGCGTCTATCCCATTGCGACTCCATATCATCCCACACATTCCAAGCCCCATTGCTACGTGACAAGGCCGTCACCTTAGCGACGGGTTCGCGTCGAATATCGACTCGCGATATATCAAAGCGCAACAATTGATCCCGCAAGCTTACCAGGTGAAACAAATTCAAACGCTCTGCATCTGTGTGGGCCGACTCATATCCGACAGAAAGATTCGTGCATTCCGGGATTAAATGAGTGTAAGACGCGGAGTCTGTAAATGAGCCGGAGTCGTCAGCCTTATAACCTTTCAATTGCTTGGCCATCGAAACAGCAAAGGAATCAGACGCGCATCTTCCGCCGTATTGATGCGTGATCACGGAGTCGATTCCCTTTCTATCCAGCGCAATGCAAGCAAGGATTCCGTCTAACAGGCTTGGATTGTTTTCCGCGATCCATTGACTCCCGTATCCCCCTATTTCTTCCTCTCTGTGGAATACATAAAGCCCCGGCTTCCCTGCTAGAATCATCTCTCGCATGATCCAGACTCCCGCCGTGCAATCTGCGCCAAGGCATGACGCGCGCCGCTCTTTAGGATGCAAAGCAATCCATCCATTCGCGATCTTGATTCTTTGCGAACCTTCATTGCGATGGACGGTATCTGTATGACTCGAAAACATGACAGGGGAATCCCCTATGCGAATAACCTGATTCCCGTATCCATCTGTTTCCGTTCCAAGCGGTTTAATCCAGCGATCAATAAAAGCTTCTTCCGCTTTCGATCCGGCGGGGCGCATGGTTTGAAGCATATAAAACAGCGATTCCGTATTAGCCGACTCGCTTGCCTTAGCGTTTCTTTGCATTGTTTTTGTCATTAGATCGAACCTTCCATAACGATATTGAATTTCGCGATATCTTTATAAGCTTCTTCCTGTTCCATCTCTTTTAGACGAGTCGAAAGAAGCAAATCAGACAAAGCATAGGATTGCTCATAAACGTTCCCGTCAATTTCAACGCTACTATGCCAGCGAGTCGCATAATATGAGCCGGAACCATAGCAGCAAAAGGCTTCCTCTGATATTGCGTCACGACTCCATGTTTCTGTATTATTCCCGCGCACATATACTTCTTGTGCTTCGCTGTTATCAAACCAATCCCCTGAATTGTCGCAACGGAACATATTATCTGACGCATAGTATATAGAATAATCGTTTCCGCATGAATCAGAAACGGATTCAACGTCGTCGGAATAGAACTCTTCATGGCCATGACAGTAAAAGGTATGATTTGAGACGCAAGACTCGCACCATGACTCCGTCGAATAGCGCGCGACTCTAACAGAGCTTGCATCATCAGGGTCCGCAGACTCTTCACACCTATCACATGTAAACCGTGCTTCTAAATGTATGACTCCATCAGTCGTTTGGGCTTCAAAGCTTGCATCGCGCCCTAGGATGAAAGAGTCGCCGACAAGATTGACTCCGTAAGAACCGTCTAAATATGGCATGACATAAGACTCCTCACTTCTACGATGCAAGATTGCTTTAATCTTTGCACCATTAAATGAGCCGGGGCGATATCCTGCAGACTCTAGAGCTTTGACAAGCTTGTTATTCTCAATTCGCGCCATTTCGCGCCGCGAGTCATTATATCGCTCGGGTGTAGGATAAACGCGACCGTAAACCTTTCGATCGGTCCAAACCAATGCGCGACTCGCAATATCTTTATCGTGATATTCCGACTCCGCTTCTACATATGCAACCGACAAATCAGAGTCGCCATAAACCGATACGGGATGAATCTTGGAGTCATAATCCGATACAGGGCCAGACATGCAAGAGTCGGGTCCATCGCGATAGACTCGAACAATATCTTCCACGCTAGTCGCGAATTTCAAATCGACGGAGTCGGTTTTCGACATGCAATGGAGTCGAGACCAATGCGCGATCTCTGACGGAGTCAAAACCGTCGAAAAATATCGTGTAAGATAGACCCCCGGTTTAGACACACTCTGTCTATCCTGTTCACCTTTTTCCGCTGATTCAGTATATGCAACCAAACCATGTATTGTGCTGGCCCTATGTGCAAAATGTTCTCGCAAAGTATTTTCGCGATTTATCCACCATATTTCATTTGACCAAACTAGCGGTTCATATTGTTCCGACATAAAGCGTAGCATTTCGCGCTCTCGCCATTGCATGTCAGGAGCTCTTTTAAAATAGACTTGTGCCCCCGCCACAGTCCTCACGGCTACATCCATTTGAGCTAGGGCTTGCGTCTCGAATTCCGCAAGCACGGTTCCCGTTCCTGATTCTATAACTTGAAACAATGCCATAACGATTCCCCTTTCTTGTCGGATTAGTCCGACTCGCTCTTTGTATATATGCGCCGCATTGCAGCCAAACGAATTCCAAGCTCAAAACCCATTATGAGCGGTTTGGTCCATTCCAGGGCGATTATTAACCTGTTCACCTAGCGAACGAAACGTTAATGTTCGCGAAGCGAACAGGTTAACAGCAGCCCCAAAATAGGTTTTTGCTACCAATATCCAGGGCCGGCACTATTATGGGTTACCGGCACCATTATGGGTTGCTGGCACCATTATGGGTTGCTGGCACCATTATGGGTTTATGTACCCAATATGAGCGGTTGTACTCAATATGAGTGTTTGTGCATTATAATGGGTTTGAGTGCCCAAAATGGGTTATTGAAACCGAAATGAGTTTTTCCAAAAATTCCAGGGCGGACCAGAAACCCGGATGGACCAATGGACCAATGGACCAATGGACCGAGAGTGGACCAAGGACTTGACACAGACATTTTGTCCGACTAGGGTGACTGAGTGGACCAATATTCCATAGGGGAAATCAAATGACTAAAAAGCACTTCGAGGACATTGCCGCTGCAATCAGTGCCATCATGGACCCGCATTCCCGGTTACAGGCAGCTATTGCCATTGCCTCCGTGGCCATCAAACACAACCCACGATTTGATTCTCAACGCTTCTTTAAGGCTTGCGGTGTGACTTCTAACCAAGACGCAGCATAAGGACTGGACCGATGAAGCTCTCTATCAAGAACGTCAAAATCAATAAGGCTATGTCAGAGGAAACCACCTGTTTCAGTGCTGACGTATACGTCGATGGAAAGAAAGCCTTCCTTGCCGCCAATCGAGGTATGGGTGGTGCTAACGAGTATTACCCGACTATGGGAAAGACCTATGCGGAAGTGGACAAGGCCCACGCCTATGCAGCAAGCCTCCCGGACCGTGTCTTTAAGGACCATCTCTGCGTAGAGGGTTCGACCATCATCACCTACCCAGTTGATCTGGATTGCTTGATTGATGACCTTTTGGACCGTTGGCAGCTTGAGAAACAGGTTAAGGGGCTGATGAAGAAGATCAGCTTTGTCGATAACGGTAAAATCTATTCCCTAGCCAAGGCGTTGCCGTCATCCCAGAACATAGCCGCATATAAAGCAATGCACCCTAACCTTCAAATCCTCAACACTATGCCCTTTGGCGAGGCATGTGCCCTTGTCGATAGCATCTACAAAAGCGGGAGAGATACATGCGCGTACTGATTGCTTGCGAGTTTTCTGGGACGGTGCGTGATGCCTTTATCCGTAAGGGCCACGACGCTATGTCCTGCGACCTCCTACCCACAGAGAAGCCGGGACCGCATTACCAAGGCGACATTCTGGACGTGATCCACAGCGGGTGGGACCTGATGGTTGCCCATCCGCCCTGCACCTACCTGTCCTCCTCCGGTCCGCACTGGAACACACGCCGTCCAGAGCGGGCTGAGATGACAGAGGACGCTATCCGGTTTGTCATGGACCTAGCTGCTGCGGATATCCCGCGAATCTGTATCGAGAACCCAATCGGCTGTTTATCAACACGTTGGCGTAAACCCGATCAGATCGTTCAACCCTTTGAATTTGGGCATGATGCCAGCAAGGCAACCTGTCTCTGGCTTAAGGGACTACCCAAGCTGATGCCCACCGCGCTGATCGACCCAAGGATCGTAAACGGCAGGATGCGCTGGGGGAACCAAACGGACACGGGACAGAATAAGCTGGGACCATCTGCCGACAGGTGGGCCAAGCGGTCACTGACCTATGACGGAATAGCTGAAGCAATGGCTCAACAGTGGGGATGATTATGACTGACGACATCGTGGATTGGTTGCGTGACCTTGGCGACCGCGCAGCTTTTGAACCATCCGCGCATCACAAAGCCGCCGACGAGATTGAGACGCTGCGGGCGGCTTTAAGACTTACACAGTCTTTAGGCCAGCCTTTGCTCAACGAGATCGAGCGGCTGCGGGCAGTGCTGCAAGATTTTTTTACCAGCGGCGACTTTGATATTGTCACGACAGGCGATGAAGAGGCGACACAAGCTTGGATAAAGCGCGCCCGCGCCGTGCTTGAAGGGGAAAAGGCCAATGACTGACATCACAGCAGCTGCGGGCTGACAAAACATAAACCAAAGGCCGAGGAGCGATCCCCGGCCTTTTTCTATTTAAACAATTGTTGCCTGTGGAAATCGTTCCAGTCGTCTCCCGGCATGTCCGGTATTTCAACGGTCACCCTGCGCTTGTGGATTACCTCAAGCCGGTTAGCCAGCGCGTAGGCTTTAGCCTGACCAGCAAAGTTCCGGTCGTTATCCCCGAAGACAACGATCTCATTGGCTAGGGCTGGTGGCATCCACTTCGAGAGCAAGGTTCCGTTGACGCAAGCCCATACGGGTATTCCGTACATGATCGAGGCCGACACGGCTGTCTCAACACCCTCGGCCACCCCCATGATTGGCCCAGCCTCCCCAATTCGGATCGCACAACCATCCGGCAGCTTGCCCTTCATGACCCGTTTAGAGGGCTCTAAACTGGCCTTTTCACCGCTTGGCGTCAGCAACGTCAGGTGGAGGTTGACTGCCTTCCCCTCAAAGCTCGCTATTTTGCCCACCAAGGCCGGGTGAGTGCTTCCGGCTACCTTGACCCCCCCGTGCTCCATGAAGCCAGCCCAGACCCTATCCCTGCCCGTCCTGTGGGCCATGTAGATGCCGCCTGGGGTTGTCGGGGTTGGTTTCGAGCATTCAGACCATACCCGGATCATAGCTTTGCGTTGGGCTTCCTCTTCACCCACCGGCTTGGGAAGGTGCCCCGGAGTTCCCGCAAATGTCCGGCCTAGCCAAGCGTCGATCTCGGTTGCAATCTGAGGGAAGCCCTTGCCTGTGACCTTCTGCACAAGGTTGAACCCATCCCCGGAGCCGCACCCAGAGCAGATATATCCGCCCTTGGAATTCTTATCGTCCCAGCGAAAACGGTCCTTGCCTCCGCAGATAGGGCAGGGTCCATGACTGTTTTTCAGGAACGAGGCGTCTACCCCAAGCTGGGGAAGAAGCTCCCTCCAGTGCCCCTGTGCCATTTCATGAGTTGATTTCACTTCTTTGGCCCCTTCGACTTAGCTTGGCGAATAGCTCGGTAAGTGATCCAGTTCTGGGTTTCAGACCTGATGCCGATTGATGCCGTAGCCGGGAACGAGCTTGCTGGCCCCACCCCGAAACGATCCTTGTAGGCATGATAAGCCCACCCGGATTTGTATCCACGCAGATACGCATGGCGCTGCAACTCGGCATAGAACAGCTTCTTGTCCTCAACGCTCAGGGAACGGGAGACTTTCTGGCCACGCTTGAGCTCGATCAGTTCACCGTCATCACACTCAATCTGGCTCTTGGGCTCAGGCTTGAACCCGCAAGCTGGGCACTGGCTGGTCTTGGGAGGACGCAGGAACGAGCACTGCGGACACTCTTTCGGCAGAACCTGTGGCTTAACCGCTGCCTTCTTGGCCGACTTGCCATCATCGAGCTCGTCGTGGTGGATGTCGGTGACGAACCCCAGCTTGAGAGTTGTGTCGCTGTGATCCAAGATCAGACAGTTTGTCTTGCCCTCGGCTGTCCTGAGACCACGACCGATCATCTGGGTGTACAGAATTTCAGACTTGGTTGGCCTAGCCAGAATAATGCACCGAACGTCAGCATCGAACCCAGTAGTCAAGACGCCTACGTTGCAGATGATTCGAACGTCACCCTGTCCGAACTGTCTGACAATTGCATCTCGCTCCTCGATGTCCGTGAAAGCATCCATGTAGGCCGTATTGATCCCAGCCTTAACGAACTCCTGCTGAACGTGCTTGGCGTGGAGACGGTTGACGCAGAACGCAACGGTCGGCCTGTCCTCACCGCGCGCCAGCCATGTACTGACGATGTCAGCCACCAGTGCCGACTTGTCCATTGCGGTGCCAAGCTGGTCGATCTTATAGTCACCGGCTTGGATTTGAACCCCGGTCAAGTCAGGGTGAGACGGGGCATAGACCTTGAAGTCTGACAGGGTGCCCTGCTCGATCAGCTCTGAAGTCGTGGTGCAGACAATCAGGTCGTCCCAACGGCCCTCAGCCCCCATGCCCTTGGCCCACGGGGTAGCAGTCAGGCCGATGAACGGGACATCAACCCAGTCAGGGTCAACCATCCAGCTATCAAGAAACCTGTACCGGGAATGGCACTCGTCGATGATCACCAAATCGGCTTTGGGAATATCCCGCCTAGCCAGAGTTTGGATCGAGCAGACCTGAACCGGCTTGCTGGGGTCCGTCAATTCGTGCTGGCCCTGCATGACGCCAACATCGAAAATCCCGTTCTGCATGAAGCGGTCAATCGTCTGGTTGATCAGCGACAGGAACGGCACCGCAAAGATAACTCGCTTGCCCTTGTTCCGTGCCATGTTGACGATCTCAGCCGCAATGACCGTGTTGTGAGTGACTGTAAAATCTCCCAAAAGAAAACGCCCGTCTCCATCCAACTCAAACCCAGCATAATCACCAAGGCCGATTGATTCTACCTTAAACCCGGTCCGCAGTGGGTTCTTGATCTGACGGCGCGCATCTGCCTGTTTTCTTGGCAACTTATTAGGAATGCGAGAAACATCCCCAACAATAGTCATGCGAACGTAATCAGTTCCATTGACTGTCTTAATTGACCGATTAACCTTAAAGCCTAAACTCCGAGCAATAAAAGTAATTCCATCTGCGTAAATAACAGATTTTTGAACAATTTCAAAATAACCTCCTGCTAGGTGCCCATCAGCATCCAAAACACCAGCCAAAAACTGAAAACGGAACTCTCTTGATGCGGTAAAAAAACATTGAGGTATATAACCATCACCCATCAACTCCCGCATTTCGTTAAGAAGCGGGTTAGCCTGTCCTCTAGGAGTAACGATATGATGTGTAGGGCAAGTTATGCCATCTGTGCGAACACGCGCTCCGTACAAAGATGCAACACGATTGCATTCTTCCAAAACTTCAGTATCGATGCTGCTTATTCCGACACCAACCAAAGATTTGGTCCCATCTCCGACCCAATACCCAAGGAAATATGGGATAGAACTAGGGTCTTCCTGATGTGGAAACTGAATTCCATAGTCAGGAGCAAACAGCTTGTGCAGATGCTTGAACCATTTCGTCTTCGTCTGATACTGATCTAACGAAATGTCGATCACATTCCCAGACCCAGTTTCAACCAAAGTCAAAACATGAACGTCATTGCAAACCCAAGCCTCTCCTTTAGTTGGAACGATTTTGAATAGTTCACCAGTTCCAAGACATGTGGAGAGAACGCGCCTTGGCTGGCTGTCAGGCCCCATGAGTAAATCCCCCGCCACCACGGTTTCAACAGGCACAATTGTCCCATCGTACCGCAGCACAGGGGTTCCAATGCCCAAGCACTTGCCCGAGCCAGTGGGAGCCTGAACGACTGGTCGGCGCTTACCGGCAGCCAGTGACCCACGAAGCTTGGTGATCGTATCCTTCTGGTACCCTCTGAGTTCCATAGCTCTCTACCTTTCTTAGATAATCACTCTCTTGGCTAGGCAGTACTAGGTAGAAGGTAATAGGTTCTACCTGATAGGTTTATGTCTAATCTGGAACATCCGATGTTCAGATTTATACTGCGGGGCTAACCAAAAGATTCAGGCTCTTCTCCGCACGACCCCTTGGTAAAATTTGCCCCTAATTTGAGTAGGTAGATGCTTGTTGTCCTGATGTTTTTGTGAGCGCGCCTAGACACGGATATGGCCCCAAGCTTCTCCAACTGCGCAAGAGCCCGCGCAACTGTCATTCTTGAAAAACCCGTGTCAGAACAAAGAGTTGCGATGGAAGGCCAGCACTTGCTCTTATCGTTGGCGTAGTTTGCCATGATGATCAGAACATACTTTTCACGTGGAGATATTTGCTGCTTAACAGCCCAAGCCATAGCTTGAAATGACATTTGATACCCCATTTTAGGGGCGACTTGCATACGTCAGAAAAGACAGGTATACACTCTATCAAGTCCGACGAGCGAATCACCGTCGCTGCGTTGATGAGAAGCCCCGGATGGTTCGAGCCTCCGGGGCTTCGTCCTTTCTGCCCTACTCCCCGTCTTGGAGGAGCTTTTCTAGGGCCGTGTCCACATATAGAAGACACTCCATTGCCATCAGGGCCACCCTTGGGGCGGTCCCGGCAGCCACCCAACGGGTCATCGTCCGGTAGCTGACACCGATCTCATATGCGATATCTGCGCGGTTGTACCCAAGCTTATTCAGCCCATTAATTAGGTAATTTAAGTCCTTGGTATCAAAGAACATCCCGAATTCTCCTGTCTCGGTTTCGATGGACATTATGTCTTTTCCCTTATTTCTGCAAGGCATTTTTAATTTTATCTTCATTTTTCAACAGCCACCGCATCGTGACCAAGCAAGCCTCCATGTACGGGAGCCTGCGCTCGGTGTCCTCAAGGATTTCCTTGGGCCGATCCTGCTCACTAGCGTAACGCTTACAGAAAGCTACATAGCCACGATGGTTCTTAACTGTTTCCTCAAGCGTATCAACTTGGTCTGCTAAGCTGATCTTCATTTCCCATAAAACTCCGTTGGTTGCCCTACGCTGTGAATATCGAAAAGGTACCAGCAACAATTGTCCATGCCGGAGTTGCTTGATCCCTCAATCCATTTAACCCGCCCAATGGTGACGATCTTCCGGCACATATCCAGATACGGCACAGCCTGCTTGGTGAACGCCCAGTCCGAATCAAACAGCAACCATGTCGGCTTGAGGCGGGCAGACCGCTCGATGATCTGGTGGAGGACAGACCTCTCCCACGGCGGGTTGGTGATGACGAACTCCGCGTCATTAAGATCGTCCCACAGCATCCACGAAGCGTCATGCTGCCGGATGTCCTCCGCTAGTGGCCTAATGTCGAAGGCTGACACGCACTTATGGCCGAGACCCTCAAGGTGCCGGATCAAGTGCCCCGCCCCGGCGCACGGTTCACAAAATGTAGACTTTAGCGGTAGAAATGGAATTAATGGTCTTACGGCTTCTATAGGGGTGGGGTAAAAATCTAATTCTTTTCTTTCGAAGTCGGATCGTTTTCCCATTTCATAGCTCCATTATAGCTTCATATTTTCTCACAACGACTAAGCATTCTGGTCCTTCTTTCACCCACATCAGGTGGATGTCTTGGCACAAGCAATCGTCCTCGATCACTTTAACTTCCTGAAGAAGGTCGGATATGGCCTTTTCCAAGTTCCCCAAATCCCGGCGGCGTTTGTCGGGTTTAACAGCCCTGATCTCAAGGGTGTAGAAGCCCTTGACCCCCTTGCCTTTTGCCTGTGACGATACAGACCACCCGGCAGCATCCCTCCAGCTATTATACTCTTTAGACCTGTACATACGCCCACCCGCTGATGACCGCCAAAGACGGTTGACGCTGGGCGGGTACGGAAGAGACAGCCTGATCTCTTGGTCACCAGCCATTTAATCCTCATACAGGTCAGGCCGAAGCTCGCGCTTGGGTATTTTAGTCCGAGCGGAGATAAAGCGTAGATGCTTGAATGGGATTTTCTCCCATTTGTACAACGCAGCACGGGTCAAAGACATCTCCCTGGCCAGGGCAGATGCGCCTCCAGCCAGTTCGAACACCTTCAGGATGATAGGGTCACGGTTCGTCATGTCAGGCACTTAACTCCTAAATCACTGGCCTGTCAACTTTGTGGTTGACTGGGGAATCGGGCGGGCATAAGGTCGGTCTTGTCAGCCGGTCCACTACCCCGGCGACTCAATCGATCTCTGAGGAGACAATCTATGAAAATGTCAGACACTATCTCTGCACTGGCTGGCGCGCTGTCTAAGGCGCAGGGCATGATTGATGATGCTTCCAAGGGGTCCGATAATCCCCACTTCAAGTCCCGTTACGCTGATCTGGCCTCTGTCCGTGACGCAATCCGGGAGCCTTTGGCGCTGAACGACCTTGCCGTTGTGCAGGGTCCGCGTCGTGCCGAGGGCGGCGGTGGCGTGGAGGTTGAGACCTTGATACTCCACAAGTCGGGTGAATGGATTTCCGAGACCGTCTTCATCCCCGTGAGCAAGTGGGACGCGCACGGTGTCGGTTCTGGGATCACTTACGGTCGCCGGTATGGCTTGATGGCCCTGCTGTGCATTGCGGCTGATGATGACGACGGCAACGCGGCTGCGGCCAAGGGCACCTCTGCCCCGGTCGATGTCAAGAAGCTGCCCAAGGAGGAATACGACAGCCTTTCTGCCGATGCCAAGGTGGTTGCTGGGCAGTTGGGTATTGCTGGCCTCACGGAATGGTGGAAGGCTCTTAACACGGAACAGCGCAGTGCTTTCACTGAAAAAGACCGTGCTGTTTGGAAGAAGATTGCGGTTGATTTTGATAAAAAGGGGAAGGCTGATGAGTAAGATGTCTGAGCTTCACGCTTCTATCCGTAATGTCCAGAGCATCATGGACGCTATTGACTTCCCTGTCTCCGAGGTGGCTCGCCGTGAGCGTGAGGGTGACTACTGGGTTGCCCTCATGAACATCGCTTTTCACTCCGAGCACCAAGACCACCCGCTATCAATAATCGCTAGAAATGTTTTGGAGAGCCACAATGGAACAGAAAACGCCTGAATGGGTCGCCGCCAGAATCGGTCGGGTGACTGCGTCCCGTGTCGCAGATATCGTCGCCAAGACCAAGTCTGGATACAGCACCAGCCGCGCTAACTACATGGCAGAGCTTCTGTGTGAGCGCCTCACTGGCAAGGCATCTGACTTCTTCCAGTCCTCTGCAATGCAGTGGGGCACGGAGACAGAGCCGATGGCTTGTGCGGCATACGAGTCCCGCAGCGGCAACCTAGTCACGGCTACGGGGCTTGTGGTCCACCCGGAGATTGAGATGGCTGGGGCTAGTCCAGATGGCCTGATCGATGAAGATGGGTTGATCGAGATCAAGTGTCCTCTGACGGCAACGCACATCGACACGCTTCTGGGCAAGTCTGTACCCGGTAAGTACGTCACCCAAATCCACTGGCAGATGGCCTGCACGGGCCGTTCGTGGTGTGATTTCGTGTCGTTTGACCCTAGGATGCCAGAAGAGATGCAGCTTTTTATCAAGCGCGTGGAACGGGATGACAAGCTGGTTCAGGAACTTGAGAAGGAAGTTAAGCTCTTCCTCGCTGAGTTGGACGATAAGGTGAAGGCTCTTACGAGCGCATATGGAAAGGACACTTTGTAATGGCTTACGAGCTTCGTGATAACAGCGGTTCGGTCTTCAAGAACAGCCGCCGTGACCGTGATAATAGCCCTGAACTCACTGGCACCGCTAAGGTTTTTGGCAAGGAGATGTGGGTGAACGTTTGGGAGAAGACGGACAAGAACGGGGACAAGTGGTTCAGCTTTTCCTTTAAGGAGAAGGTGCCTCGCCAAGAGGTGGATACCCGTCCGACGCAAGTTGCCATTGATGATGACTTGCCCTTCTAGTCATGGACAGTAACCGCCCCCTATCGGAACAGTTCCGCGTCATTGCCAAACGTTGGGTTGATGCGGACTCTGCGGCCAACCTCTTGGAGGAGAGCAAGTCAGCTTTCCTTTCCAAGATGATGGCAAACCTTGGAGATATGCCGGTCTCAAAGGCCGAAATGTCCGTCAAGGCGTCAGACGAGTGGTCTGAGTACATCTCAAATATGGTTGAGGCGCGGAAAACTGCTGCGCTTCTAAAGGTACAGCTTGAATATATCAGGATGCAATTCAGTGAATGGCAGTCTCACGCAGCTACGCGCAGAGCAGAAATGAAGTTATAGGGGGATAAATGTCAGAACATGAACTTAGTGAAGAAGAAAATGCTACCATTCAGGAAATCTCCCACGAACTGCTTGAGGTTCTAGATGGAATGCCCTCGCGGGAGGCATTGATGGCGCTTTCATTCGTATTGTGTGAAACCCTGTGCAGTACGGCACCAAGTATGGGCGCTGCGATAAGCGCATCAACGGCAATTTCCCTGTCAATGATTCAAAACATATCCGCCTATAATGGTGCGGGTATGTGCCGGTGGAACGAAGAACATATTGTCCAATGAAGCGTGTCAGGATCACCTCAAAGATGAGGGCTGACATCTTCTTGAGACATAGTGGCGTATGCCACCTGTGCAAGATGAAGGTTATACCCGGAGAGGAATGGGATGTTAGTCACGAAATACCTCTTGAATGTGGTGGTCCTGACGATGCTTCAAATTGGTTGGTTGCCCATCGCAAGTGCCATCGTATTCATACTGCTACCGTGGATATGCCTCAGATCGCCAAGGTCAAGCGCATCCACCAGAGACACATAGGAGCTAAGGTCACTAAAAATCCAATGCCCGGTGGAAAGCAATCAAAGTTCAAACGTAAAATGGACGGGACTGTCGTTTTGAGAGATAAGTAATAGATATGTCCGATAGACGCTTTCTGCTGAATGAAAAGGAACTGTAATGCGCTTTCTTCTTACGATGAACATGCCAAGCGGCAGTGGGTTCTTGGTCCACCAGCTAACGGTCGAGATACCCGTCGATTCGTGTGAGCATCTTAAAGATGCCATGAACGAGGATGAGTTTATCACCGGACGCTTGTACTACCGCCGCAGGGCTTTGACTAACGAAACAATCTGGGAAGACCGTGGGGAAATCGTCCTGAACACAGCCCACATTGGCAAGGCCCAAGAATTCTTTGAAATGGAAAGAGACTCAAATGACGAATCACAAGGATATTTTAAGCCAAGCAATCTCCCTCCTTCAGGAGAGGGGGCTACAGTACGGAAGCGCAGAGGTGTGTTTTGACAACATCTCCAAGATCGCTTCGGTGCTTCTGGGGGGTGCAAATTACCCCCTTTGAGGTTGCCATGATCCACGTCTCGACAAAGCTGGCCCGTATCCAAGCCTCTCCGACAAAGGACGACAGCTACATCGACGCTATTAACTACCTAGCGTTCGCTGCTCAGTTCTCGTCTGTCTTCCCGGAAGAGTCTGCCTTGCCAGAGAATGTGGTGAGGATTACGGACCCTAGCCAACTCAACGTCGCCATGGCTGAAAAGTCCTAAAGAAGCATAGGGGGCGGCACACAACAGCCGCCTCACTACCCTTGGAGACAACTATGTCAAATGATCTTGATTCTGAAATCATACGTCTATGGGGTGAGAAGCTGAGTGCCAGCCAAATTGGCTCGATTCTCTGTATCACCAAAAACGCCGTCATAGGCCGGGTAAACCGGATGCGGAAAAAGGGCGTGGATGTCGAGTCTAGGGCCGTGGCCAAAGCTTCGGTTGCCAGAATTCCAGTACCAGAGCCCATCGAGGAAGAGATCGAGGTAGAGAGCCAGATTGGCATTCCGTTTGAGAGTTTGACGCTTAGAACGTGCAAGTTTGTCATTGATGGAGACCACCCACGGTACTTCCGTTTTTGCGGTGAGCCCGTTACCTCAAAGAGCTACTGTAAAACCCATCACAGCCTTTGCTACGTTAAGGTTCAGCCAAAACGTCACAGATATACAGATACCGTGTTTGTTCTAAAGGACAGAGCATGATGATTCTTCAGTTAAACCCACCCCTGCCGGTTGAGACCCCTAAGGGCCGGGCCGTGGCGCACGTTTTGATTGATTATGGGTACGAACACGATCTTCTATGGGTCTGCTTTGAGGCCGATGGTCAATGCTGGACGTGGAAAAATCAAATGATTAAAGCGGAGCCAAACGTCACCTTTGGGAGAAACAAACCCGATGTTGGATAAGCTGGTTAAGTCAGGCTGGCACTGGCAGTTCGGGTGGCTCCGTAGGCCAGAAGAAGACTGCGAGTACGGGTATTGCTATGAAGCCCCAGACGGGGACATCATTTACTCAGGCCGCATGGATCACAAGCTGGTTGCCTATCTTGACTGCCGGGAGGACGCAGACACAGGTGAGAAGTACCTCTGCCTGAACAGATACCCGACGAAGGTCCATGCTGGCCTAATAGCGATGAAGAAAAGAAGATTTAAGAGGACATAATGGCATCGAGCGTACCGGACTGGACACCAGAACAAATCATTGCAGCTAGGAAGGTGTACCGTAAAAACGGCTCCCTAAGCGACGCAATGGCGGCTATAGGCGAAAAAGTCCTCACAAAGGATGGATGCAGAAGGCGTCTAATTAACTTGGGAATGAAATTCTACGACATGCCCAGCACGCACAGGGGCACCAGCAAAATCTCAGACCCAAGCTACAAGGCCAATATATAGCCTACTCAATCAGCTTTGCGGAATCCGATAGGTTCCTCAGGGCTGATTTTATTTTGTACTCAGACTGCATCCCGACCGCTCTTAAGACTTCATGATGTACGCAAGAGCATAATATGGAGGAAGGTTGGCGTTCGTACCCGACGAGCCGGTACTGTTCACTGTAGTTGCGACCGTAATTCCTGTAGAGGCGGCGGCGGTCTGCGTGGTGTTAAAATATTCTCTCGTGTCGCTACCAGAGTGATCTGTGAAGAATGAACCGCTACTCGTAGAATTGACTGAAGAAAAGTTATGGGTGTGTTGAGGGTCGGTTACCGCCGATGTCGCCGTGTGCGTGTGGGTTACGACGATTGCGTCAGCGGTTCCGCCAGTTGCTGCAACGGCATAAGTGCTGCCTGCCCCAACAACAAAGCGATCACGCAAGTCTGGTGTTCCGTTTGACCCGTTACACAGAAACCACCCAGACGGGATCGTTGCAATTGAGCCCGACCACATAGAAATGAGGCCGGATGGGACTGCCGCCGCCAAGGACTCTGCATACACCGACCGAATGTTGGTCCCGTCGCTTATAATAAGTGTGGCTTTACTGCGTTGGATAACGACGCTCGTGCCGCCGCCCGCAGATGCAACCGTGATGGTCCAAGGCCCACCAACGCTATCAGTCGTGGTGTTGTAGACAATCCACTGACCGCCAACACTGGACGGAATGGTGTACGTCACGTTTGCTGCGATGGCTCCCGAGACAGCCAAAATCAGCGAGCGGTACTGGGTGTCCGTCAGAGTGACCGAGCCAGAGGTTGCGTTCAAAGCTGTCGTGCTGCCAAACGCCTGGTCAATCCAGCCAAAGTTGTTATTGACAGGGACATCCCAAGTATCGACGTTCGAGCCGTTAGCTGGTTGGTTTAAGCCCTTATTGGTGGTCATGTGTCAGTCCTCAAATGTCGCGGTTGGCGATTTCCAAAGCCTTGGCGATATGATCATCGGGCGTATCGAGAAGCTTCTCGGTGTGGGTGCTGACTTGCTTCCGAACCTGATCAGCCATACGGACAAGTCTATCAGAGATTTCGTCGTGGCCAATGGTGCGACCGCCACTGGCTCGGGCTGTGCGCCCCTCACGAACATCTTCACGTTGCCCCTCTAAGCTCAACAGGGGTCCGGTGCCAATTTTACGGCCAGCTTCATATGCCGTTCCAGCGCCGCGACCAGCTGCACCCAACTTTGACCCGGCGAGCTCACCGGAGCCATAGGTTGCAGCCCGAACAGCTGTTGGCGAATTAACAGCCGCCGTGCCAAGAGCGCTGCCCAAAGCGCCAAGCGCCAAATGTGGCTGTCCATGATAGAACGCCGCGCCCGCAGCGGCCAGTTGCGACAGCGTAAGTGCCCTGTCCCAGTTCGACGATTTGCCTAGGGATTCATGGAAAGTTGCACCGGCCACCTTGTACGGGATAGTCGGGTCGATCTCCCCAAGCTGGCTGATAAGCTGGTTGCCAGATGCGGAGTCTTGCTGACGAATAAACTTTGCCATTTCCGCGTTAGCGGCGACATTTCTGCCCGCGCCAAGTGTCTTGCGGATGTTGTCGAGGTTCTCATTGATGGCTTGATAATCATCCATCGACTTGATGTAGTCGGGAGCGGCATCAAACAAGGACTGGCGTGTCCCTGCCCATGCGCGATTGTAGGCATCGGCAGCCGCCCCAGAAGCAGCTTTTGAGTCCTTATAGAGGGACTGCTTAAGCTGATCGACGCCCGCAACGGTGCGGAGGGGGTCGCCAGGCGGAAGTGATTCACGAAACCTAAGCTGATCTTCAACCAAATCCAACACTTCGTGCGCCTTGCCAACAGATGGCCCGACACCACCAACCGATGGTCCAATACGCCTACGCTCTTCATTAATAGCTGCATATATCGGAGAAAAATCAACATCGGCGTTTAGCTGGGCAAGCTTGTTCTTATCGGTCTTCCACTCTTCAATCTTGGCGGACCTGATCTTATCAATTGCGTCCTGCACTGAACGGGAGAACGCAACCGGATCACCGTTTCCTTTAGCATAGTCGTTGAACGCACTTTTGATTTTTGGATCAGCAGAGCGTCCAGCTTCATAAGATTTTGACATCGCGGTCGGGGACAGGTCAGAGGCGTAGCTGACTGTCTTTTCTGCAATCGGCTTTACGATGTTCTCCGTTGCAAGGCTCGCGCCCTTCATGACCCCCTTTAACGGGTCCATAAAGTAGGTCGGCGCAGCCACAGCCTTACCGGCCCAGTCAAGAACGGTACCAGCAACCTTTCCTGCCGCACCAGCGCCCTTCAGTGCTGTACCCGTTTTGCTGAGAACGGACGCGCCACCCGACAGTGGGAGCGCGGCAGTGGACAGCACCTCAAATGGGTCGGTCGCAAGAGACTTTTTGAATCCAGCCCATGATGTATAAGGCGCAATAATAGCATTTACCGCAGCCTCATCCTTGGCTTTTTGCTCAGGGTCCTGCCCTGGTGTAGAGCCGCGCACCTTTGATACGATGCCGGTGCCAACTTGCTTAAGCCCCTCACCAGTTTCCCGCCAATTGTAGATCGCGTTAGGTATGGCGGTGATGGCATTGATGGCGCTCTGCGGGGCGTTCTTCAACCCAGACTCAGCAACCTCCGGCCAGCTGGCGCTACCCCAGTCTTTCTCACGCGGAGATTCTGGCGTTCCCGGCAGGCGATAGCCCTGTGGAAGCTTCTCAAACTCAGCGGCATTCGCAGCGTTTGCGGCTGACCGAGCCTCGCCAATGCGGGTGTCAAGGTTATACCCTTCTGGGAGTTTTTCGTACTCAGCCATTAGCGACCCCCAATCAGGATGTTGGTAATGCCTGTCCCGTAAGCCTTGTCGATGACGGGGCGCATTTGCGCAGGGCCGTACCTCTTCAGGTCTTGCAGGACGACCGGGTCAACTGCCGATATGACCGCACGCTGGGCATAAAGTTCTGGCTTATTAACTTTCTCAAAGGCTTCCTTGGCCCCGCTTAGGTGGCCAAACTGCCGCTGATGGGCATCGTAGAACTTAGCCTTGTCCTCGTCGTACTGAGCAGATTCACGAAGGCCCGCTACAAGAATGCGGAAGCCCTTCTCTGAATTTTCAATTGACGGGCTGGCGGCAACGGACTGCGCGACGATAAACCCTGGCTCGCGGGTGCCGATAGAGTTAGCAAGCGCAGCACCAAACCGGAACGTGCCCTTCTTGATCTGCTCTTGCGCAGCAATCTGATTGGGGTCGAAGAGCGGCTTGGTTCCGATGATGGACGCTGCGGTATTGAGCCCATTAGCAAATTTCAACCGCGTCTCAGCACCAGGGCCAGTTGTCCCCTCAAAGCTGTTTTGCGGCAACTTGTCGAGGTTGGCGGACATCCCTTCCAACTCGATACGCTGCTTTCCAGCGGCCTCGGCCTTCGCGTTTTGGGCCTCCAAGGTCTTGATCCCTTCATCGCCATACTTTTTGGCGTTTTCTGGGTTCATATTGATATCCAAGTGGCCCGCTGGCTCATAACCTGTTGGAATCTTGGTTACGGGGGTCCACTCCGTCACCGACTTTGGTGCAGGAATGAGCTTGGTGATGTCCGTCTCAAAAGTTTGACCAATTGTTGGGCCTGCAGCACCAGTCGAGACCTTAGTTTCTCTAGCTGGCTCGGCACCCGTGGCCTTGTCTGCTGGGGGCGGGGCTGACCCCGGAGCCAACGGAACCGACTTCCAAATTTTTTCGAAGCCAGTACCGCCAATTGGATTCATGTTTGCGTCTGTAACGTAAAAGAACCTGTTGTTTGGCTTGTCGAGGATTTGGTACCCACGGTTAGGAACCCAACGACGCTCATACAGGCCAGCCTTGATGCCTTCAGTCTGCATTTCGGTGCGTGGCACTTCAGACTGGATAAGAGAGGTTTCAGCCTGCTTCTTTGGAATATCAGCCTGCATATTAGAGACACTTTGATACCCGGAGATACCACCGAGAACGCCCTCACCAAGAGCGCCGCCGAGTGTATTACGGGTGGACGCCAATGCCGAGCCAACGCCTGACAGCAGCGGGATCAGAACCTTCTCCCAGTTCGTGGATTCCTTGCCAGAAGCGTCCTTTTGTGTCGGCAGCGCAGCCTTAATACCACCAAGGAACGTATCTGCTTCCGGGCCAGTCCCGGCCTTCAATGCAGCGCCGATTGACTTTTGAGCTTCGCCCTGTGGCCGATCTCCCGCATAGGCACGAACACCACTTGGCGCACCGGAGTCAACGCCGCGAACAATACGGGTTGGCCCGAAGTCTGTGTAATCAGCATCCCTCGGCATCCAGCTTGGGACGACGCCCCGGTCCCCACGCTGTTTGGCTAGGGCTTCTTGCGCCCTTGGAGCATAGAAGTGCTGCGCTCCACCTGTAATGTCCTCAGCCCCGCCCTTAACGGCATTGAGAGCCTCAGAGGCAAACCTCATCCGGGGAGAGTCTGGTGTGAAGTTCAGAGGATAGTTTTGGCCCGCAGGATCATTCCACGGCTCGAACTGCTTGGGTGCCGTCACGACATCGCGATAGGTGTCGCCCCAGCGGCCAGCTTGACGGCGATTGTTAATGACGTGCGCGATTGCCTGAGCGTCTTCAGGCCCGCCCGCTTCAGCAGCGATAGTACGGATGGCATATTCCTCATCCGACATGTCAGGGACACCGCCCCTCGTGGCATACCCTTGGCGAGGCATTCCACCGAAGGAATATCCGTGACGGTCATTGGCCGCATCGCGGGTCGCAACATCGTAGTTGACCATCTTAACGCCGTTTGAGGTCTCGTGGACGGCCTCGGGATGATCTTTCTCTACGTTCTGGGCCATCAGGCCAATCTGGGTTCTGCCGTCACCGAAATCATAGCGATAGACCGGCTGCCCATCGAAGAGCTCACCGACCTTTTCCTTATTGTCCTTAATCCGCTCGTCCGAGAACATGGCCATCATGGCAGTAATGGCTGATGCCACGCCACTCGCAGCACCAGCCGCGTCTTTAACGTCGCTCATCGGACTCTTAACCCCAGGGGCCTGGCCAGGCTTTGCAAGCTCCGGGGCTTTCTGGGTGCCGTCTTGGATAACGTCAGCCATCGGGTCGGCACTGAGGGCGTAGGGATTGATCTCGCCGCCGGAAGCATATCCACGCGGGACAACACCACCACCGTAGGCTTTGCCCGCCTCACTAAAGAAGCCAGACAAGTCCTTCAGGTACCCATCGCCCACTTTCCCGTCGCTGCCAAAGAGACCCTTTTCTCCCTTGCCGCCGACAGTCGCTTCCTTACCGGCCTTATAAAGATTTGCAATTTGCGCACCCGTATCCGCCGCTTGGGACAGACCAGAGCGCTGTTGCTGTGGGATGCCTGACGCTGTTGCGAGCTTTGGAACAGCCAGACTGGCCGCTGGAATACCCGAGGCACCACCAATTGCGCCCTCGCCAGCCAAGCCCTTGCCATAGGGGCCAAAGAAGTTCTTCTGCTGTGCCAAAATGGCAGACAGGTCAGCACTATCAACAAGGCCACCGCTGGCATAGCTGCCCGGTCCAGTAACCGCGCCGCCAAAAGCGTTCACATCCAGACCGCCACCATAAGCACGGCTATGACGGACAGAATCATCAGTAGCCTTCTTATAATCAACGGTCTTGTATCCTTGTGATTCGCCGACTGCTTCTGGGTGGTCCTTCTCGACCTCTTGCGCCAACAGGCCAAGCTGGGTCTTTTCCTCACCCTTGTAATTGTAACGGTAAATCGGTTGACCATCGTTGGTTTCACCGACAACCTTGAGATTCTCCTTCAGGCGCTTGTCCGAGAAAAACCCAGCCGGGGATTCTGTTGTGGTGGTCGATCCAGACAGGGCACCAGTACCCATCGCGATATTGGCGAGGAATTGGGCTTGCTGATACGGGAACCCACGCTCTTGGAGGAACTGTTGGTATTCAGCTGTCTTTTGAGCCTGAGCAGTCTGTTGGCCAAGCGTACCCGCTGCAATCTGAGCCTGAGCGCCTTGAAGAGCAGCGCCCTGAGCGCCTGTGCCGAGACTAGCGATCTGCTGGCCACCTTGCAGGAGTCGGGCAAGGTCTTGAGCCTGAACGCCCTGCTGACCCGCTGCCGTCTGGACAGCCTGCTGATACCCCTGAGCATACAGAGGCGCAATTGCCTGGCCAGTAGCCAAGTTTTGTTGGCCCTGAAGCATCGCACGCTGGATGCCAGAACGTTCGCCACCGAACGCACCGCCCTTGATGGCTTCTGCCTGCTGTTGTGAAAGTTGCTGGCCCTGTTGCTGCTGGAGAGCCCGAAGGGTCGGGTCAACAACCCCTTGGATATAGGGGTTCATATACTGGTTAATCTGATCAGATGTCAGCCGACCAACGCCCTGCGTTCCAGCAAGCGAGAGGCCGGTGCCCATTTGGTAGTATGGCTGGGCCGATTGGGAGGCTTGGCCGGTTGCCTGAATGCCCTGTTGTTGGACTTCATTCAGAGGGGCAACAAACTCACCCGTGTAAGCCTGAAAGGGCTGGGTAGCGACACCTTCGGCGCGAGCATTTACAGAGTTGTACCTCGCCATAACCTCTGGCGGGATACTGACTTGCTGCGTCGTAGTTTGAGTGCCGCCACCACACATATCAGTTTTCCTTTACCCGACCAGTTCCCGGCTTGGCCCCATACAGGAAAAATACCCCAGATGGTTTGCCAAATTGGCGTTCGTACAATCTGGCTTTTGCCTCAAGGCGATCATCTGAAAGAATACCGAGGATCAGGGGCATACCCAGTTGGTCAGAAACGCGCTTCGAAAACTCACATAAACGGCGTGCTCTTCCACCTTTGATGCTCCGAAAGTCAGAATGGATAAAAATCCCTTTCTCTTCCAGAACATCTTCTGAACTATACCACATAGCTCCGGTCCTGAGTAGGACTGCGCCTTCAATTTGTTTGCCAACCTCACCGATGACGCCGACAATCCCATTTTCTTGATGTAGCGCGGCCCAGATTTCAGAAAGTATTTTCTTGGGGTCGTAGTCAACGAAGGCTAATTCTTGGCTGGCATCCATAGCCAGTTCCATAAGCTGGTGAATATCATCCGGGATACCGGCCCGCACATCCAAGTCTTCAAACATATATTTCCCCTTTAATCCTTCTTCGGTGGAGGTAGCCCCTTCAGCGTCTTAACCGTTTTAGCCCTCATTTTGGTTACAAACAAATCGAGTGCCTTATGCCCACGATCCATGTCACCAGAGCCAACATGTTCGACCGCAGACGGGGTGATAACATATTCCCCGCCCGCCGCCACGATGGGAACCAGTTCTCCAGTCCCACCACCAGCAGCAAACGCACGAACGCCCGGAGCACTGTTAAACATCTTATCCAGATATTTAAACCCGGCCATCGTGTTCCCCTCTCCCATGGCCCCGACAATATCAGCCGGGATCACATAAGAGCCAGACGGGACGTGCATTGGGAGGTGGTCAGTTCGACCGGCAACCGGGGAGTGAATGGGGCCAACATGCGGCTTCACGCCAGAGGACGTGGTCGTCTTGGTGAACGATCCACCATCCATCTTCTTGGCTCGGGTCTTCCTTGCCTCAGACAGGGCGATGGCTATGGCCTGATTCTGCGGTCGGCCAGAGTGAACCAATTCGCTTATGTTAGAGCCGACAACCGATTGAGAAGAACCCTTTTTCAATGGCATGGCTTAACCCGTTGCGTAGGTGACGTTGATCGACTGGCCAGTGCCGGGAACGACAACCAGTCCGCTAGTGAACGCTTGGCCTGCCTTATAAACGCCTATTGTGGTTGGGACAGCACAAAGAGCATTTGCTGCCAACGGAGAGGTCGTCGAGGCAAAATTGTAAATCAGGCCAGATGCCGAGCCAGCAACCACAACCGAAAAATTCACAAGATAACCGGGTCCAGTGAAGATCAGTGTGGATGTCGTGACTGTCGCGGAAGTTAACGTGCCCATTCCACGGACAGTGGTCTGGGACAGGTTGTTTACCGCAACAACCCCGTTCTTCTGGACGGTCAAAATGTCGTCAAGACTTGCCATTAGTATTTGCCATCCGCTTGATAACGATAACGGGTATTCCCAAGCCGCCAAAATGACCCAATGTCGTCGCTTTCGACCTTGATGGACACAAGGCGGCCCCGGAAACGTGGCGTGATGTAAGTCGTGGCCTGCGTCATTGTATATGGGCCATAAGCAGTTGGGGCCTGGCCCGGATAGTCCGCCACATAGAACGTAAGGAGCACGTTAGCACCCTGCGTCCCGCCAAAATAGCCCCACTTCATGTCTGGCCATATTTGGTCAACGAACATTTTGTATTCAGCTTCCGTCAGGACAAAGTAGCCCGTCTGGAAAGATGAATTCATCGCGACGGCCTGGCCAGAAGCGTCTACTGCGTCAGACGAGGTCTCATGCTGGATGATGTAGTTCCCTGTTCCACCCGGCAAGATACCAGCACCGATGGGAGGCCCGAGAACTGACTCGTTGATCCAAGCTGTGCGAGACAGCGACCCGTAGTCCCATTGGTCAAGGTTAACGTTGTACTTGACGTAAGCGTTGATCTCCCCGCCGTTGCTGTTGGTGGGGTAAAACCACGAAATCTCGCCAAAGCGGCTGTTGGCAGCCACCCTGATCTTATCGTGATTTGTGGTGTCCAAGTCTTGGAACACAACGTCCCAAACCGGGCACCGGATTGGTTCAATGCCGCTACCCGCCATGCGGTAGAACTGGCTTTGCCCCATCCAGTAAACGACGCCGCCCATTGAAGTTGCGGCCTTGCGGCCAATCAGACCACACCCGGTCCCAAGCTCGTTGAACTGATAAACGTAGGGAGGGCCAGAATATTGCATCGCCCAAACGCCAAGGTCTGTCCAAACAAGACCCTGCTGGCCAGCCTGAATACACTGAACGATCCGAGACCCTTTTGGGATTCGGTACGAACCAGCCTGATTGGTGACTAACGCGATCCAAGCCGAATAGTCGTTAACATCACACCACCGAATAAACAGCGGGTCTTTGATGCCTGTGTACGTCGATCCCCAAGCGATAATCTGGCGCTGTGGCATGGCAACGAAAGCGCCGTCATTGACCGATGGGGCTTCTGGGATGATCGACGCCCTAGGCGATCCGCCCGTTGGCGACCAGATGTAGATGGGCCCATTAAGAGGGCAGGCGACTAGGTCTTCACCCCAGTTGTCCAATGTCCAGTCAGCGGTTGTTATAGGGGTTCCCGGTACGATGACAGGGGCCGAGCCAGTGCCGTAACCACCTCTGCCGTACCCGCCAACGCCATACCCCGTTCCCGCCGGGAGAGCCCCGGTTCCACGGTAATAAACGTAACGGGCATTGCCGCTGTTCATAAAGGCGGTAGCCGCTGACGACGCAGTGGTTTGGGCACCAAATGTAAAGGTGTTCGTCGTAACAGTATCGACGATGTAGTTTCCCTGAAGGGTTATTCCGCCGACTGGAGACGCGATCAAAACAGGGAATGTGTCGCCTGGGACATACCCGTGGTTATTCAGGGTAGCTGTGACAACGTTTGAGGGTATCGCTGGAAAAGTCGTTACAAATTGAGTAACCGCGCCACCAGTTACCACAGTGGATGTGGCTAGGGCGGGCTGACCAAGGACATTGAACGTGCGGATGGTGTAGGTATTCGCCCCAAGTGGATAGCACTGGTACTGGCCGAACAGGATCAGGCCACCAACACTGATCTGAGTTTGGATGTCCACAACATCGTAGGCGCTGACATTTCGTCCGGTATCTGTAATCGTAACGATATTAGTGTTTATGGTTGTGCTTACGCTGACAGCAACATTGAACGTGCTTTTCTGCGGCGTAATGTTTGTGGAGACGCCGCTAGAGATAACCTGAAGAGACCCGCTGGCGCTGCCCTCGGCCCCGACCGCAAGGTGAGACGCGGAGTTGGTGTCCTCCCACGCCCACAGACAGCGGACAACTGATCCAATGGGGGCAGTAAAGTAACGGGTCCAACCACCCAGCTTTTGGACAAGGCCACCAAGGGTTCGGTCAGGGATAAACCGAATCAACTGGCTAAAGGAGATTGCGGCCTCGTTGAGAGTCGGAGTCTTGTTCTGATCTACACCGGGAAGGATTTTCAGAGAACCGTGAGGCATGTCTTAGCCCCTCGATGGTGTTGCGACCGTGGCCGGGGACTGCGAAGACCAGCCAGACGAGGTAAACTTCTTTCTCGCCTCTTCAACAACGGCGCTTTTCAGCAGGGCTTGGTACTGAGACTCGTATGACACAGCCATTTGCGGATCGTCCGACTGCCGACCCCAGTTCCTCTGGTACGCGCTGATGTAGATCATCGAAGCCATAATAAACAGATCAGGCAGATACAGGCTGATAAATGTCGTCTGGTTTGACGAAGACAGGCTGTTGGGACGATAGGTGCCCACAACTTCCACCGGATAAGCCTGATCCGGCACCGGCCCGACGAAGAACAGGGTCTCATTGAACGGCACGAAGTATTTTGGCCTAGCCAGATTGGCTGTCAGCGACGACCCATACACCGCGTCAAGGAACTCTTTTGTCGTTGGCAACAGCGGCACACGTACACAGGCATCGGGGTCAGTGGTGGTGGCGGCATTACCGGCAGCATTCGTCAACAGGTTGATCTGCTCGCTGACAACAAAAGTGCCCTCAGAGGCGTTGCTGTTGGAGGACAGGTTGATGTTGAACGAAAGGTTCCTGTTTCCAGGGGTCAGGACGAACGTGGTGCCATGCAAGGACGTGGACGTGAACATAAAGTCAATGTCACGGTACAAACGGTTTTCAGCGTAGCTGATCATGGAAGGCAGCACGACCTGAAACGCAGGGTCGGTAGATTCCACAACGGCCATCGTGGCAATCTGCTGGACGTAACTGGTTGTCCCAGCCACAGCCCCACTATATGAAAGCCCAGCGGTCATGGAAAACTCCTCAATATTTCTACTTTAGCACCATTCAGCGTGTGTTGCACCATCCATCGCGACGGGCATTATTTTCCTTGACCTCCAGAATAGTCTGGTCGGTGTCCTTTTTGGACCAGCTAATGTCCTTCCAGACGATACAGGCCGATCTATTCGTCGCGCTCGTGCTTATCGTGCTGGCGCAGCCGGTCAGGAGTAAGGTCGAGAGCATCAGAAGCTTTAAGCGCATTTTCAGTCCTCCGAAGAACGTCAGACTGAGCCGCAGCCTCTACCCCAGAAACTGCGTCAGCCCTGATTTTCCAATAGATACCACTCAAAATGACAAGAGTGATGGCGGCACCAACGACATAACGACCAACTGGGGTCAGGAGGAGACTAAGCACCGTCCCGCTCCATGTTCTGCTTGCGCCAGTACCAGATGGCCGAGCCAATAAGTATGACGGCCAGCATGATCAAGAAATTGGTATTCTGCACCAACGAAACCACCTTGGTCGTTGCGTCAGACGCCTCATTGACTTGGCCCGCCACATCCTTAACGGCACCAAAGGCCGCCAGACCGCTCGCCAAAAGCGCGGCGTTACCCTGCTTGCTCTGCGCCATGGTCCGGGCTTTCACGGCATCCGGCGTCTTTCGGGCATCCTGCTCGTCATCATCGGGATCATTCCAGTACGCCACCTCGGCTTGACGACGGCGGACAAGACCGGGGAGAACCTTGCCACCACCACGGGTCCACTTGAGTAGCTCCCCTGGCACGGCATCAAAGTTACCAGCGTTAAGCTTCTTGAGAAGGGTGCTCCCCTTCAGCGCCGCTGGGCCAATATTGTAGGACAGGCTGACCAAAACATCGAATTGATCTTGGCTTAGAGGAACCTTGACCATTCGCTGGACAGCGGTCTCGTACTTAACCAAATCAGACTTGAGAATTTCTTCCGCACGGCTCTGCGAAATTGTCATCCCTTCCTCTACGACAGGGTATCCTGCCGCAATGGTATGCCCGTAACCAATGGTCCATACCCCAGCCGGGCACTTATATGCCTTCAGCTTGCAGCCCTCGGAAGGCTTGAGAAGTTTGTTGATACCGTCCTGAGACATCTTCATTGCTGAACTCCCTAGAAGGTTGCGTATTCAATAAAAGAGCCCTTTTGGCACACCACCGAGCCGCCGGAGCCAGCTTGGCCCAATCTCATGACAAACGTACCGGCGTTCCCGGCATTAACGACCTCAATATTAAAGCTAATAACTATTTGGCTAGTCGCACCAGTTCCAATACCAGCCAAAACGCTGGATGGGCTGTATGTAGCGCCCGAATAAGCAGTAATTGCAGCGACAGCGAATGAGGTGCTTTGACCAAGAATGCGAGTGGGGCTGGCGGGGCCGTTGCAGTGAAGGGCCAATCCACCCGTCGCATACGACATAAAGCACACACCCCGGATCGCGTATGTGGTGTTTGCCAGCATCGAAAAGAAAAGAGCGTTGTCGTCAACGTATGTTGTTCCAGATGAGACAGTTTGGTCTGCCGTCTTTTTAACGGTTGTCCACACAACAGGTGTTGACGCTGCGCTGGTCCAAGCCGTCCCATTGCTGGTTAGGACGTTCCCGTTAGACCCCGGCGCAATAAGGCTGACAGCCCCAGTTCCGTTGCCAACCATGAGGTTGTTGGATGTGATCGTGGCAAGGCCAGTCCCACCGTACTGGACAGCTACCGGGGTCGTCAAAGCAATGTCTGGAGTCGCTCCACCCGTAGACGTGATAGGAGCTGTAGCGGTTACGTTTGTAACGGTCCCGCCGGACCCTGTAGCGCTGATGGTGATGCCGCCGGATGAGTTGGCTATTGTAACGCCGCTGCCGCTGGTCAGGGTAGATAGGTTGAAGCCGCCGCCGTTGCCGACCAAAAGCTCACCATTGGCTGGGAATCGCCCAAACTTTAGTCCCTCGCCAGTGAGTGAGACAATATCGTCGGCCATTATTACTGCCCCTTATGGGAGATCATCGCATCTTTGATGTTATCAAGTTTTGTAAACAACATAGCAACAACAGTACTAAATTCTTCACGAGTTATGTATTTACCGGCAACCAAAACCTCAATCGAGGCTACCTTTTCAGCTAGTTCTTTATCGGCTTTCTGAAGGTCCTTGACCGCATCCCAAATTGTTTTGAGGCACCAGCCTCCAAGTGTCCCGGCGATTCCGACCGAAATGTTGAAAAAAGATTGGGATTCCATGCTATCCGGCCCTTTTATCATCTGGGTGCATCTCTGTTTTAATATGCTCTAAATTTCTCTTCAAGTGGAGGCCATCCGTTTTCATGCCTGATGACTTTCTGGGTTTTTTTGACGTACAAATCAGAGTGGTGCCAACAGTTTCCATTTGGGTCTGGACGATGAGAAACGAGCAAAATGTTTGCACTAAACCAAACTTCATTGCCGCCTCACCAGGTTGTGATTGCAGAGCGTTTCCATGTGTTTGTCGCGATGCACACGTAGAGATAACTGGCGTCCCACGCGATCTGGCCTTGAATTCCGGTAGCCGATGCCGAGGCTGGTGTTTTAGCGGTACGGATGCGGATGCTGTCCGAGTTCACATCCAAACCACTCGTGGTGACGCTGGTCGGTGTGATGGCACCCAAGGTCAAGGTAATGGCTGGTGTTGATGTTGGGTCTGCGACTGACCCGGATATACCATTAGCGGTCACAACAGACACGGTCGTAACGGTTCCAGCGGGAGCCAGACTGGCGATCTGCTGGGAGGTGACGCGGACAGAAGTTCCAGACTGGACAGCCTCAAGCTGCTCTGTGCCAGTAACGGAAATGGCAACGGGCAAATTTGGGATTTGGATCGCGGCCACGGTTCTACCTCGTCAACGGTTTGAACGTACTATACCCTAATCTCAGAGATTTTCATCCCTTTAACTGCCTGGGTTGACCTTATATGCCTGGCCAGGGATTAGAGTGGCCCAGTCGCAGGAACCTCAGTGAAGCCATATGGAACGCTTGGATCATTAATCAGGTAACCACCAGAGGTGTATGACCCCGAGAATGCCGAGCCATCCAGCTTAATGGTGGTCAGGTCTATAACTGTGATGACCCATGAGTTATTGGCCGCAGTGACACCCAGCACCCCACCCACAATGACACGCTGGCCAGTGATGAATCCACTCGTATTGACCACAGTCAGGTAGATAAAACCGCCGGTATTGAAGACGTTGGTAATCGTCCGATAGCTGACAGCATTGGGGTCGGTTCCGGGAAGCTGGTTCTTGCCGCCGGGAGCCTCGCCGGTCTGCTGGGTAACACGGCTGTTGGTCGTAGCAGCACTTGCAGCGGTCGTGACGCGGGTATCACCACGCGGGACTGGGATGCCGGTCGTTGGGTTAACAGTGTTCGCCCCGGAAACCTGACGGGTGTCGGTCTGGTCCCAAGTGTACGGCTCGACGCGGGGGTTCTGAATCGGCACGGGATCAGCCGGAACGACAATTGCACGAAGTTGCTGCTGTGGCTCATCGTAGCAAGTGCGGCAAACCAGCAGGCGCTTGTTGATCAGGGATGCGCCAGCCCAGTCCATCTGCCAGGACAAAGTGTCGTGATTATACCACAGGGAACATCTTTCGCATACGCCAAACGCCCGTGGGTTCTTGGCGTCTGTTTTGGCTCGGCCCGAACGGGATGCGTACCCCATGTTGATCCCTTACCTGAAGTAGCCAGAAATCATCGGGGAAATGTATTGTTGCGCGGTTTCGATGTTCTGGTCAGCTGCGATTTGGTACGCTTCGTCGGCTAGAGGCTTCAGGAGGGCGACCTTATCTGGAGCCCAAATGATGGCTAGGCGAGCAGCCAATCCATAAGCGAAGGCTTCATAGAACAAATACGGAATATCGACCGTTGTACCGTTGCTCAGTTCCGAATCCTGCATCTGGGTAACACGGTAATAACTTAGCGTTGTCGGCCCATTATCAGTGTTGGGAACCGGCCAAAGCGTTACGGTTGGAGACAGAAGCCTGTCAAACCAGAATACAGTCGGGAAGCCTTCCTGCTCTTTGTTCGGGTAAGACGCATATTCGGTACGGGATACCGGAAGGATAATACGGTTAATGTTTTTGCCACTCTGTGTCGTAGTGACATAGGCGTCCAGCATCACAACGGTTTTGGAATCAACTGGATAAGTGGCCTGGCCAGTAGTTAGCGTCGTCGTTACCAGATCAACTTTCCACAAATTGACTCCGCGATTCGCCCAGCTAGCACACAGCATATTGGAAGCCATACGAGCGGCCTCCATGTGCTCGGCAAGCAGCGACGTATTCCGTAAGCCGATTAGGTTGTAAGAATAGAGTAAAATTTCTCCCAATGACGGCGAAAAATTATACGTTCCCGACGTTGTCATTTTGCCGACTCCAATCTTTTTTTGGCTATAGAGGCAACTCTTTTTTCAATGGTTTCTTTAGATTGCTTTCTTCCTGTCAGGGTTTGGGAGATTTTTGCACGCTGTTCTTTTGATATTACTTTATTTTTTGATTTTTCAGATATTAATTTCTTAGTAGCTTCTGAATGCCGCCGACCTTTATGCGCGTCAGAAACAGCCTGACATGCTTCAGGATTTTCCCTATAGAACCTAGTCATTGATTGCGACATTTTTTCTTTTGTCTCAGGAGAAGTTACCCTCGCCCTTCTGGCTTTAGATAGCTTCTCAATGTGCTCGGGCGAGAATTTTTTACCACGCTGAGCTAAACCAATTCTTAACCTATGTTCAGCTGAATGCGGGCCTCTTTTAACGCCCATTTTCTTGTCTGACATTTTTTGTTTAGAGGCATCAGACATCCTCAACCCGGTAACACCCTCCCCGCCGTCTGTAACGTTTGCTAAGTCAGCGCCAGCTTCCCGCCAAAAACTGATACGCTCAATCTCTAACGCAAACGCATCGGCTTCTGCTAACCCCGTCGCCACCATTTTGACCTCAAATGCCGAGCCAATACGCGACAGCTTGGCAACGATGGCCTGATGGTGGCGGTTTCGGTTTTTTATGGAATACGCACGACCGGCCCGACCCTTACCCACGTAAAAGCATTCATCGCGGTCTAACCGCCAATGCTCGTACACGTAAAAGGTGCCGCTCGTTGCCATGTGAACCTCGACTTTTGGAAACTAGATCGGCTCTTCAACCGGCGGCACAGGTTCCGGCGCGGGCTTGGATTAGTTCCAAGGCAAGGGCAGCGTGACGGGCAGACTCGTGTCCCGCTGGGCGGCAATGGCCGCGTCGCAGTCGGCCTGAGCCTTGGCAATGCCCTCCGGCCCCAATGCGTCGGCAACCCAGCCGTTGACCTGAGCGAGCGTCAGCTCGTTGTACGGGGTGAAGGGCGCACCGGCAACATAAGTCGCGCTAACAGAGCCGTAAACGGCGGAGTTGTACGTGCCGTCCGTTGCCGAGCACACCCACGCGATTTGGAAGACGACATCCGTCTCGCCCGCGTGCTGCGGATACGCCGTCATAGCGGTCACGGCCCACTGATAAGAAATGGTCATTCTGTCGGCTCCACGTTGGGGGTAGCTTCGGCGGCGCGCTTTGCGGCTTGTTCAAGCTTTTCAAAAAGCACAACGGCGGCCTTGGCCCCCTGAATGCCGGTCGCCTTGACGGCTGCGTCCAGCAGTGCGCCCAGCGCGTTGGCTTCTTCGTTGGTGAGATTGAGCGTAATCATGTGTTTCCCCTTTATACGGCTTGGCATGCAACTTTATATGCTGTGCCAGCGGCGTCATACAGAACAAGATACTTGTCCGGTGTGACTACTCCAGTTGTGGCGTTAGTGTCGGTGGTCAGTTTACCCTGAATGTTGGTAAAGCCGGTGTCATTGGCAAGGACTGCCTGAAGGGTGGTTGTTGACCGCTTGAGAGCAGGGAAAGACGAAGTGGTGCCGCTGAACCAGACGAGAGCGCTTGAAACGCCGATCTGTGTCCCGCCGCTGAACAAATACGGGTTGCTGCCGTTCCACGCGAAGCCTGTATCGCTTGTCGCTGCTCTGATATACCCCGCAACGGTTATGTTGCCCCCAAATGTCGCCAGCCTCGTGCTGTCAATTGTCAGCGCATT
>Ga0209088_10000118_pt1 | contig 57560 bp, 81 predicted proteins | sample S_140625_EF_Meta_FD_187324 | JGI IMG/M metagenome (GOLD analysis project Ga0209088, IMG submission 187324) | Freshwater microbial communities from Lake Simoncouche, Canada to study carbon cycling - S_140625_EF_MetaG (SPAdes) (version 2) | ecosystem: Environmental > Aquatic > Freshwater > Lake ... | reverse complement strand
TCCTTCTTGGGCTAAAACCCCTGTAATATCATCAGGTTGGGAACGACCCGAAGATAGAACGGAAGTTATAATAGCCGAACGAGTAGCGCTCGTATCCTTTAACTAAAAGGTTATCGGTTACGAAGTCGACTTGCATATCGCTTTCAAACTTAACCCGCTCCATGTACGACAAACCATCAATGTTTGTCAGGAGGAACCAAGCACGAGCCGATGTCAGGAAGTCATTGACCAGATATCCTTCTGGCAGACCGCCAGCAGTGGACATGATCGCGTTGACATCGTTATCGGCAGTGCCCGGACGCAGTTCAGTCTTTGTCAGACGAATGGCAACCGGTTCAAGCTGCGGCGGGACAACGAGCTTGCGACCGCGCGCAAACACCTTGAGGCCAGCCTGATCCTTGAAGTTGGTACGAATCGAAATCATAGCGTTGAGTAGTGTTGACTCATTGAGATCAACATCTGTCGCCGGACGATTTGAGACCGTGCCACCATCGATAGGATGGTCAGTCGCGCAAAGAGCCTTACCGTCACCACCGATGGACGAGTTGTACGTCGTCGCAGTGTTGAGGATATTGGCACCGTAGATTTCCTTGGTCTGGCCGAAAGATTCGATCAGGCCGAGGTTCGACGGAGCGAACTGAGTCTTGTAGAGGTTGTCATCAATCGCCTTGCGGGTGATTGCGTAACCCAGAGCAATTTCAGTGTGCTCTTGGTTATAGATGAAGCGTTCGCCAGCACTGTTGTCGAAAGCGGTCTGACCGCCTTCAGTCTTCAGTTGGGCAAGACCCAAGAAACGCATCTCGGCTGTGCGCTCAAGCGCCATTTTCGAGTCATGCTTCGTGAAAATCTTGTCATACTGTGCCGGAATTTGCTCGTACTTGCCTTCAACCCCACGGAGGCCGGGGAGGAGAAGGTCCTTAATGGCAGAAAGGTTAACAGCCATAGTTCAAGACTCCTCTTAGCCCACCGAAAGAAGTTGTTTGGTGGAGACGTTGTTAAACGCGACCACGACGTAGTTGTAAGCGCCAGCTTCCGTACCGGGGGCACCGGGAGGTTGCGTGACAAGGCTGACAATACGGAAGGGAAGCGTGTTGGTTGTGGTCGGGGTGACAGAGATGTCAACGTAAGCACCAGAGATGCCGTTGGCGGTGTTACCCGTGCCATAAGCAAACTGCACGTTGGCATTCACATCACCGGCAACCGCGCCGACTGAAGAAGAACCACCGATCTGAGCCACAAACTTGGCATTCGGGTCATTGATGATGTAGCCCTCGACAACATTGCCGGAAGCGACATCAGAACCGGGCCAATAGTTCGACCAAACAGTGCGCTTCTGCGACACCGAGAGGTACTTGCATCCCTGAAAGATGCCAGCGATCTGAACCGTGGGAGCGCCCGCAATGTCACCCTTAGCAACCGTGCCAGAGGTGGTCGGGACAACGGGGTCACCAAAGAAGAGAGCCGTAGCATCATACGCAATGGCAACAGCCACCTGTTCGTAGGTAGGGGACGAGCCCGTACCAGCATACTGACGAAATCCATATGGGGCGTTTGTGTTCGCCATGATGGAAACTCCTTTTCAGGAAGTTCATCATCGCACACCGGGGCGACTTAGAACCGGAAAAGATTGATCGTCCACGCCGGGGGACGATTAAAAGCCCCAGAAGGACTCTATTTTAGGAAAGTAAACCATTTCTAGATAAATGTAAAGCTCCGCCCTCCGTCTACCCTCCCTCCCTTGCTTGGGAAGGACCCTTACGGGGGTCACGGTCGGGGGAGGGCTCTTGTTTCCCGTATAGCACCGATGCCTTGGTGATATTCTCACCTGTCGTTGGGCCAGAACGCTCCCTAGTACCTTTAGGGCACTACTCTAGGGGGTATGTAGATCGGTGTTGCTCCTTAGCCTACCCGGCGTCAGGACGGTCGGAGGGCAAAAACCCGCAGGAAACTTATCTGGTGATGTAGACCACCAGCAGTCGCGGGCAACGGATAACGGACCATCCCCGAAGGCTCACCGCCGAACCAACAAAAACTCACTCAATCGGCATTGCCGGGTGAGGTTATTTGTTCTCCGACGTTCTGGTGAGATTGACTGCTGGGGGATGAGATATATAATCGTCCCTAAGCTGCTCCTCTCCGTTTGCGGCGGAAGGTTCAGTGAGCCCGGCAGAGCGACAAACTCTGCCGGGTTCATTTTTTTATAATACACACTTCCCCATAAAAGAAAAGGGCCGCACATGGCGACCCCCTCCTCGTGACAAGATGACAGACATCAGTCTGTTGGGACTTCAATTGGGGAAAACCCCTTCTTGATGTTCGGGCGAACACGCGGATCGTCACGGGTCAACGTACCATCCGGGGTGGCATTCAATTGTGCTTCTTTGGCACGGACCTGATCGCGCGCACGGCGCTTTTCAATGTCACGGGCTTCTTCAGAGATCACAGTCGGGCGCATCATCAGGGTCATACCCTTACGCTCAATTGCTGGGTGGCTACCCTGTCCCGGCATCATTTCTGGGTGACGGCGAGTGGGAACTGGTTCCCAACCCATCCGTGCCAAATGTACTTGGTAAGCAGGGTCTTCCTGCCCAAGGACGGTCTTCCTCTTCCACTCATACGTCCAGCCATCCGGCGGGCGTGGGGCGGCAAACTCATCCGTGCCGTCGTCCATGCTACCCAGAAGGTGACCACGAATCTCAGCAGCGCGCTTGGCGGCTGTCAGACGCGGGTCTTCATCCCGGATAGACGGACGCATGGGCGGACGTTCAAAGGCGACCGAGTCCTCAATGACAACTTCTGTCATGACAACATTGTCAAAATCACCGGCTGCTTCCATCTTTGGTTCAGCCTTTTTGACAATTGGGCGGGGCGGACGGCCACGACGCTTGGGGGCGGCTTTCATTGCTTCAGACATTTGTCAGATTCCTTTTAACTGCGGTTCTGTTCGCGCATCTTGTTACGGTAGTACTCCTGTGGGGAAATACCGCTGATTTTGGCAGCTTCGACCTCAGAAGCAGTCAGTTGGACCACCCCCGGACGGAAATTGCTTCCAACGGGAGTCCGTGACACAGGAGCCGACGCCGGAGCAGAAGACCGCTTTTGGGTGGAGTTTGATGCCCCAGACATGACATTATCCACTTCCGGGATGCTGCGACGATTATTGTTATTGATCCCCAGACGGTTCTCAACAAACTGGAAGTAAGCTTCTGATTCTGGCGCAATGCCATAGTCAACAGCATCTTCATGAGCCCGTGCCATAACACGAATTGATCTGGCATCAGGAAGGGAGTCACGGTTCCGATCCAGCCATTCTGCGGACTTAGGGGTAACCCGTTCAATGAGGGAGTCCACCGAAACGTCGGCTTTTGGCACGGAAACGGGGCCAACCGGCTGTCGCGGAGCATTTTTCATCTCATGCAAGCCGCGCTCAAGGCTGTTGAGCTTGGTGAAGTTAGAAGCCATACCCTCTTGAAGTTCAGCCGCCCTGTCATAGTCCCCGATTGTCATGGCATCCCGAAGATGTGCCTTCAGAATGTCCTGATCTCGCTTGAGACTATCAATCGCGCCGTTAACAAGGTGCAGATTTGTATCTGAAACCTCGTTTGCGGCCTGATTGGCCCGTGCTGCCATAACACGGGCGTTGTTTTCGGCCTCAATGCGGGCTGCGCGCTCTTCCTCAAGCTTTTTGTTCAGCTTTTTCAGAGCCTTATCAACATCCTTGGGGTTATCCCGGCTGTTTGACGGCGGGTCTAACGTGGATGGGTCTTCAACAACCTCAATAACCGGCTCAGGGTTACCGTGTTTGTCTAAAACCGGCTCAACATTGAGGTCAATTTCAATGATTTCTTCATTATCTGACATTTTTAGCTCCATTACCAAACGCGATCAGGCTGGTCGATCCTAGCCCTCACGTTCACATCATCAATCATGCGGCACAGGACGTTATTGACCGTAATGCTCCAGCCGTCAGACGGTCGAAAGACCACCCACTCGCCTTCTTTGATCTCAGTGTCGCTGAACCAGATGCCAGATTCGTCGTTAAACGCTTCTGGACCCTTTTTGATAACAAGGCCGACCTTGGACTGGTACCGGTCCTCATCAGTTGTTTTTTCCGTCAGAAAGATTCCACTCTTGGTCTTCTGCGGGCGAATATAAACCGCAACCAAAATCTGGTTATTGAAGACCTCGACATTGGAGGTATCCCCAATCTCCTTCTTCAAGACTTCAGCCGGGTCTACTGGATGTTCCATAATCATTGGCGGCATTGTTAACCCCTATCCTTGCCGTTGACGACACTTTGAGCCTCATCACACAGTTCTAAAGCCGCGCGGAGACCTTCAATCTTACCAACATGGTGTCGGTAGGATGAATAATCAAAACCTTCAATTCTATAAGCTGTCACGAGATTGGCTGTTAGCTCGTCAATCGCTTGATTCATGAGTTTCTTCAACTCATACTCATAGTATGCTTGTCCTGTAACGACCATACCGCCCCCTTTGCGGCCCCCTTTGTAAGATTAGACGGAGGCGTGAAGGGGGTCACGCCTCCGTCCGTATTCATAGGGCTATGACAGCACTCCCATGAATTACTTTGCTCGCCTCTGGATTTCGGTCTTCTCTAACCGACCTAAACCAGAACCCGCGCCAGCATCCATGTCCTTGTAGGATTTATAAACACCGCCACCAGCCTTGCGAGCCGCGCGGCCACCAGACTTACGTGGCATCGGAGGAAGCCCACCCGGAGCACCAGTCGGGAGACCCGGAGGCATCGGAGGCAGCCCAGCAGGAGGCATCCCGCCCGCAGGAAGACCACCGGGGCCAGCCTGAACCGCAATTGGCATCCCTTCTGGGGGAGAAGTCGGCCCACCCATTGGATTTGCCATGCCATCCATACCAGCCGGTTTGCCAGCAGCAATGACAATATTGACATTTGTCTTGCCGTGACGCTTCGCTTTACCGCCAGCCGCGTGAGCAGTGCGCCCACCGGAAACAACGCCGGGGACCTTACCGGGGTATCCGGGGCCAGTGAAGACGCCGCCACCGGTCTGTTTCTTGGTACGGCCACCCTTCTTAAAGTTTGTCATGCCGCTTGCGCCAGAATTACCCATAACATCATCAAGTTTGGACTTCATGAATGTTTTGGTTTCATCCTTAGCCAATTCGGAAGCTGCATCCTTTAGAAATCCACCGCCAGCCTTTTTGGCACGGCCACCGGACTTCTTAGGGGAGAGCATATCAATCATGCCCTTGGTCGAAAGCGGGCTGTTACCCTTGAGGATTTCAGAAGTCAACAGACCACCCAACGCTCCCGAAAGGCCACCGCCGTCTTCTTTCTTAGTGCGCGCAGACGGCTTAACCATCTTCTTAATGAGAGCCGTGTCCATTGCCTCGTCTTCGTGCTTGGTACGGCCACCGTCCTTACGACGCGAAGCCGCAGCTTGCGCCGCCGCAGCAGCCTTCATCTTAGCCAGCATCTCAGGAGTGATTTTCTGATTTTCCGGGGCATTGGGAGCCGAACGCGGTGTGGTATCCACCGGGGCATCGGACGGGCCGGGGTTTGCAGCCAGAAGATCATTGATGGCGTCACCGGTTACGGCACCAGCACCTTGTTTCTTGATGCGGCCACCCTTTTTCATGCCGCCGATGTGCTTGATGCCTTCACGCTCTTCGTTTGCGTCTTTGGCATTGCGATTGATCAGGCTGTTGGCTGACAGGGCAGAACCACCGGACTTGCGGGGTTTACGACCCATATTCACCGCAGCCTTGGCACCCATAACCTTGCCGCCCTTTTTGAAAGCGCGGCGGCTAATAGGACGCATACCGGTTTTAGCTTCTGCATGAATCGGGTCAGAGGGAGACCAGTCAGACGAGTCAACCTTTTCCGAACCGCCAGCCGCGAGGCTCTTAGCTTTTGATTTCATGGCCGCTCGGGCCTGTTTTGCCATCTCAGACATGCTTGCTCCTAGGAGTTAATCCGGGCGTCCCCGGCGGCTTGCGACCTTTTTTGACAATAACACAAGTGCTCGTTCGACAACAGGACCACCTGATTTGTACTTAAAGTCTTTTTTTGACCCATACTGAGGGTTTTTTGCCAAGACCAGCGGGCCGACTTGAAGAACTTGCTCTGCTCCGATTATAGGTTGTTGTGTGGCTCTGTCATAGAAATGGCTGTGACGTTCTGGGTCCATACCAACCTGACGCCAGTTTTTATCCTTCAGGGCTTGCTGGGCTAATGCGGTTGCGCTTTCTTGACTGAAGGGGACCCATTGACCATTGATGGTTGCAAATGGACTTTTTGGCCCACCCTTAGCCACGTTTAACGCTTTGTTTTCAGGAATAGAAAAAACCGCATTGGAGATTAATGCAGTTGGCTCATGCGTCATAACAGGCTGAGACCCGGATTTGATTTTGTCGTGAATTGTAGGCACCCAGACACCATAATCGCGATATGCTGGGATGTCCAATCTTAAACCGACAGGATGGCCCTCTGGGATAGAACCGCCCTTGCCAATATTCGCAACCTGATCAGAACGCAAGGCATTGGACATTTCTTCATATGAAGCCGGTTTGGGAACGGACGCCCACTCACTGACGGGTTTGTATTTATTAACCAACTCTTGATATTGGGCGGATGACATCTCTCCCGACGCAACTTTTGGCGCGGCCTCTTGAAGCTCAGGAACCCGTTTAGTCACATCACGGAAATCCATATCAATGCGAGGGTTGTTTGTTTTAACGGGAGGAAGACTTTCAGGACCGCCTATTCCATAAAGGCGCATATTAACATCTCGTTCTGGCAAATTGTAAGATGCCCCCGCTTCTCGTGTTTGTGCAAACAAATTTGATCTGTCTTCTGGCGACATCTCCTTTAATCGTTTTTGCCAAAATTTTGTTGCTGTTGGAGAGATGCCAAGAGGACTTGGTGCAAGTTTTCTACCAATTTCATTTTCAATTAAATTATATGCTTCACTGCCAATGCCCCTGCCAATAAAAGGCTCATCAAGGTTAGCTGCGGAAACAAAATTTCCAGAACCATTTTTAGCCACGCTAATTGTTCCGGCTGGCTCACCCCCATGACGCACACGAAAAATTCCAGAACCTTCATGTTCAATAGATGTTGCTGGTGCATTAGCACGAATCGGCCCAGACCCAAGAACCGCTTCACCAGCCGCAGCACGAGCGAATGGAAAGCTGCCCGTCATGGCGGCACCTGTGATGTCAACCGCCTTCTTGACCGCCTCATCAGTATCAAATTGCTTCTCACCATACAGAAGCTGGCCGGGGTATTTGACCGTGTCCCAGATTGCTTGGGGGATGCCCGCAATACCCTCTGCCATTTTGGCTGGGTATTCTTCCATAAACTTGCCCAAACGCGGGTCTACATCTTCTGGCGGAGTCCAGTTTTCAGCAATGGTGCGCGAAGTAAACTTTGGGTAAGGCACAGAGCCGTCCGTCGAATAATGCCGTCTGGCAATCTGCAAGGCGTTCTTGATTACCCGCTGATTTGTCATGGCAGCTTACCGGCTGGAGATAAGGCTGTGAATGATTTCCAATGCCTTATGCAACGAAGCATCCTTGTGCGGCTTTGCGGAACCACCGGCTGCCATGCCGGTAAAATCCTCACCGCGTTCCCTTGATCCGCGCATTGCCTTATCAGCACGGAAGAAGTCAGCGGCGCTTTCCGGGTCACCCCAGTTGATAGCCTTTCGGCCTTCTGGGGTAGACTGCTCAACCGGACCACGAGCAGACTGGTAATCCTTGCCAGAGAAGATGCGGCCAAGGATGCTGTCATTACCTTCAGCCGGGGGAGGCGTCGTAACCACAGACCTAGGGGCAGTGGCGCGTTGTGGGGCCGGTGTTGCACCAAGGCCAGCGGGTCTGGGTGGTGGAAGCGGAGCGTCACGCATGTCAAACAGGTCTGCCGGGGTCATTGCCGGGGCGCGCATGTCGAACAAATCAGCCGGGGTAACGGCAGGAGCGTTTGAAGTAGGACTGCCTTGGCCCGGACCTGTTTCAGCCGTGCCGGTGCTGTAGAGCATCCGTTGAACGTTTGGACGCGCAAGCATCGTTTCAAGATTGGCAGAACCCGCGCCAAAGAACGGTCCCGTGGACTCACCGGCACCCTGCGCCCCAGCCAAACGAGGGGGCGGCATCATGTCAGAAGCCGGGCGCTCCATCATAGCCCCGGAGTTACTAGGAGAGTACGACGACTGCGGACGCTCCATTGCAGTACCGGGTCCCCTAGGAGAGTACGACAGTGACGGCATCCCACCCTCAACTTGAGTGAACAACGGCATGTCATTTGCCGCAGGACGCCCACCGCCGACAGGAATACCAGCCTGATTAAACTTAACCGGCGGCGGGTAAGGGTAATAGGAGGGACCCTCAAACGTGAAGTCGCGGCTGAAGGATCGGCCTTCGCGGCCCCCTTCGCTTACCATTCGGTCCATTTCCATCTGCTTCAGATCACGCTCTTGGGCGACCCGGCGGTTATGAACATCTCTTGCCATTTGGACGGCATCATCTGTAAGGCCACCCTCACCTTCAAGGCGGCGCATACGGTCATCACGGGGCGGACGGGCAGACGGAGAATACTCAAGACGTTCCAGAGAACGAGATGGTGGCAAAAGTTGCTGGGCCTGTGGGGACGGTGGGGCTGGTTGCAGCATCTCTTCTGGGAGTCTGGCGTTACCGCGATCTGGGCGCGGGAGGTATTGCTGACCACCTTCTACAAGCTTGGAGCCACCAAAGATTTGCCGTGCCAAACGCAGTCCCGCAGGAGCCATACCCGACAACGATCCAGCGCCGCCAAGGATTGCTGGTGTGGTAGCAGCTTGCCTTGACTGAGTGCGCTCTACCCGGTCAGCCTGTGTTCTTGCAGCCTCTGGAGAAGACCCGTTGCTGATAAGGTATTCATAGACTTGGTCCGCAATCGAAGCCATTACAGTTCTCCAGTCTGGGTGCCGTCCAGAGTCGGCTCGTTGCTTTCAAGGCGCTTGAGCATTTCAGGATCAACAATCTGGTTAATCAAACCCAGAGATTGAGGGTTCTGAGCAACCTGTTCTGCCATTCGCATTGCAGCAAGGCGTTCGCGGCTTTCACGGTCACGCTTGCGGTTAATAGCGTCGAGCATGGTGTCCTGCTCTTTCTGCGTAATCTCATTCTGACGGACTTGAAGGTCCATCATCCTAGCCGGATCAGCACCACCTTGACCCAACTCAGCCTGAAGGCGGGCCATGTCCATTGCTGTTTTAGCTTGAGACTCCGCAGCGCGTGTCTGAGAATCCATCATGCGGGCTTCAGCCGACATCTGTTCGTTCTTCATGTCAGCCATCGCCTTGATGAGTTCCGGCGGCGGATTACCCTGAGCTTGCTTGGGAATCATAAACTGTTGCGGGTTTGACCAGCCGAGGGCCTGTAGGGCGGCTGTATCGACCGCGATTGGATCGTACAGGGATGGGTTTGAGGCCACCAACTGCTTCAGGGCCAGAACCTTCATGAGGCGCTGGGACTGGGAAGAGGTGTTTGGATCAGCTTGTGGGACAAAGTAATAATTGTCCAAGGCATCCAAGAAAGTCTTTTCGTCCCAAGGGTATGCCGACCGGCGGCGCTTCTGCCAAAAGCTCTCTGGGTGGTCCCGGAAGCATTCTGTCAGCAGTTCAAATTCTTCAGCTTGTGACGCATGAAGGCGCTTGTGGACCGAGTTCATAACCTTCTGGGCTTGCTCGATCATAGCCAGAGTGGTGCCGACTGGAGCGTCAGCCTTACCTTCCATGACCATGACTTCACTGGTGCCACCCACGCGCATCCCTGTTTCCGCCATTTGCGTAACAAGGTTCATCAACGCGCCTGACGGTTCTTTATATGGCAAGGGCATGATGGCTTGGGTAATTGGCATCCCGCCGGTCTTGACCAGTGCGCCGCCACCCGGAGGAACACGGAAGATGTTTGTGTTCTGACGGGCTCCGGTATCTGCCATGAGAAATCCGGGGAAGTTGTTATACATCCCGGCATCCAAAAGCTCACGCCACGCGGCTGTGATTGCGTTGGTCGTGTTGCCGAGAATATGCAAAAGGCCAATGTCATAGAACCCCAGACCCGGAACAAACGTGTATTTGACAAACCTGCGTTTGGCAGTTGGCAGTTCTTTGTCATCCTCGGAATAGTTTCTGACAATTGACAGAATCTCCTGAGCGGAGTCGTCAATGGTGACAATATACGGAATTTCCAACCCGGACGGCTTACCCTTATGGCGATGTTCAAAGCCAATGAGGTCCAACTCGCAATAAACCTCATAGATGAGCCGGTCGCGGTCATCCGGGTTCATGCTGTTGCGGTTGATACCCTGCTGGGCATCCTTCTCCAGCTTTAGGGAGTCCTGATCAATCTGCTTGGGGGCCGAAAGGCTAGTATCCTTATAAACACCAAGGATTTGCAACCGCTTGACGGTCGATGGGCGCATATAGGTCCGGTGGGTGATTCTCTTGGCATTGCGAAGGTCGGTGGCCGAGTTGTCTACAATCAGGTCATCAGCATCCACACTCTCAGACACCGGACGGTTTCTAAGCGGACAAAAGTAAACCTTTTTAAAACTGGTCCCACCAAAACCTAACATCAGCAACATTCTATCCGTGTCCGGGTAGTATTCCGTAGCCGTAGAAGTCAAGTAATGGTTTAAATCATTCTCCAGAGCATTTGCCAGTTGATCCTGTGCCAATGTGGCATTGTTAGAATCATTCCGAATCTTAACCGGCCCGTCCGTGGGCAGCAGTTCAGACCGTGCATTAGCTTGGAAGCGCAAGACGGCTTCCAACAGCAACGGATGGCGAACTTTTGACATGCCCTCAATGGGAGCACCGTCAGAAGTACCCTGAAGGCCCGGAACCTCTAGCTTCAATCCAAGAAGTTTGATACCCTGAGCACGGTCGTCAATCCATTCTTGACGGCTCTGGATGTCATCTCGGATTCCTCGAAGAAGGTCTTGAGCAACGCTGGATAGATTTGACTCTGCGATGTCGTCAACCAGATTTCGATACCAATTGTCCTCATCGCGTTCTTCTTTTTTGTCATCAATTGGCTTACCATCCAAGGAAATGGTGATTGAGCCGTCAGGATGTTCAATTTGAAGGATATTGTTGTCTTCATCAGTCTCAATGAGGTCTTTGCCGTCCTCAACAACCTCTACAATGACATCAGCCGCGCCAATAGCGGCCTGTTCAGGTGCCGGTTGACGAATATTTGGCACGAGGCCGGGCGTCATTGACATAGATTACCCCTTTGCAGCGTCCATCGCTTCCATCTCGCTGACAAAGCGACGGATGCCTTCTTGAGCGGCCATTGTATCTGATTTTGCCTGAATTTCATAGCGCCGGGTATAGTCATATGGCTCTTTGCCCCAGACTTCGACCAAAAACAAGCCAAGATTGATTGGGGTAGCGGCTTTGACAACACTGACAACCGCGCTTGCAAGAACCTGTGACATGCCAAACCTCTAAAATGGAGCTACCGGTAGGATTTGAACCCACGACCCTCCGCTTACAAAGCGGACGCTCTGACCTCTGAGCTACGATAGCATCTTAAAATGATACCACACACCTGTCAGACTGGATAGAGAGGTGCCCATTGGTTGTTTCCACGGAACTGGACGGCATCTTCAGCCTCCGCAGCCCACTCTTCACCGCGCATAAGGATTCCAGTATCACGGAAGTGGCGCATTGCCATAGAAACGGTGTCCACCAAGTCGTCATGCTTGCCTTTAGGGAACTGACCGACCTGAGTAATGACCATTTCGGCCCATGTCATGTTGGGGGCAAACACCAACCCTTCAGCAAACAAGTGCTGGACGGAGTATAACCGTGCCAATTTGTCCTGAGACTTGGGATCAAACATTTGAACCGAAAACTTCTCTGCTCCGTACATGCGTTTTATCTCTTGGGCGACCGAGTGACCGGCTGCTTTGTTCTCAATCAGCAGAACATCGACTGCCATGTCACGGCATTCCTTAGAGACGCGCTGGACCAGATCATGAAGCTCGTATCTTCCTTGCCAAGCATGCATCAGCATGACGCGCGGATTTGTCTCGGTGTAGTTGCGGGTGTAGGAAGAGCGACCCCCGTGCCTATCTCCGGCGTGATTTGGGGACTGGACGGATGTTGTAGAGGAAAAAATTCCCCAGACGGTCATGGCAGACGGGTCATTCTCTGTCTTTGAGGTGTAGGCTGTGTCCACACAGGCAATGATCATGTCCATGATGGGGTAGTTTTTGTTATCCCACGGCTGCCACCAGTCTCGTTTGATGACACCGCCGCCCTTTGGCTCGGGTCTTTGCTGGAGTTGACCGGCAGCGGCCCACGGACCCAGTTGCTTTTCGAGGATTGTAACTTCCCGCTCGCCAAATCGTTCCGGCCAGAGCAAGGTTCCTTCTCTGGATTCAAGTTCAACTTGAGCTTCCGGGCTAACGGGGATGCGCTCGCCGTCTTCTAGGACCTCGACTAGGGGTTCTTCATTGTCCGCGAGGCCACGAGGATCGTTCCATCCGATAGAGGTATAAGAATGGCGTTGCCATTCATAACGCATCGGGAGACACAGATGGGTCCACTCGCCGTGATCTTTTGAAGTGATATGCCCGGTAAGGTCTTCTTCTGAAAGACGCTGCTGAATGACCACGAACGCGCCGGTCTTTGGGTCGTTGAGGCGAGTTGAAAGTGCCGAATCCCACCATTCGATTGTTGTCGCAATGGTAGCTTCCGAGTGGGCTTCTTGGGCGGCGTTGGGGTCATCAACCACAATGATAGAGCCACCTTCACCAGTAAGAGCCGAGCCAACAGACGTTGAAAGCCGCGAGCCATTCTTGTCATTGTCAAACCGAGTTTTGGTGTTTTGATCACTCGTGAGGCTGAACCGATCACCCCACATCTTTTGATACCACGGGCTCTCAATCAGGCGACGGCATTTTACGCTGTCACGAAGAGAAAGTTGTTGAGCGTATGAGGCGTGGAGGAATTGAACACCGGGACCAGAGGTAGGGCTGGCCCAAGGTTGAGCCCATGTCCATGCGGGGAAGGCAACGGATGTCAGGGTAGACTTGGCACACCGAGGCGGGATGTTGATGATCAGACGCCGGATGTCACCATCAACCACAGCTTGAAGGTGTTCGGCTACGGCCTCAATCGGCCAGCCTTCAGTAAACTCTGAGGAGTCAATGTACCGCCAAGCGTGTTTGAGAAAGGTGTACAGGTCGTCCTCGCAGTCGGCCCTGTCCAACTCCATAAGCTGCCGTTCGATATCAATCGACCGACCGTCCAGATCAAGCGTTGTCATTAAAAAATCCCCGTAAGCTTACAAAGTAAACCTTTTTGCTTCCATAGCCAATGGCATGATGGTATATTTAATCATACCGGCTGTCATGAGTATGACGAGGTAGCAGGGTGTAGCGCAGTCTGGTCAGCGCGGCTGCTTTGGAAGCAGTAGGTCGCAGGTTCAAATCCTGCCATCTTGACCATGTGGGGATAGCTTAAAGAGAGCACCGCGAGCAAACGTCGGAAGGTGTGGGTGATAACCCCACTCCCCACGCTCATTCAAGGGGGAAGCATGGAACCGAGCATCAGCTTAGAGACTGCCAATGCCATTGTGGCAGACAAGCCAGCACCAAAGGTCACTGAAAACAGCATCCGTGCCAAAATAGACTTTGTCAGCTACGAGCTTTTGTCTGTTGGAAGCGCAATGTTAACCTTGTGTTTCATTCGCATGGCAAACGGGTTTGTTTTTGTTGGCACGGCGGCTCCGGCATATTCGGAAAACTTTGACCGACAGGTAGGCGAGCGATACGCCTATGAGGATGCCTTCGAGCAAATCTGGTCCCATGAGGGGTACCTGTTGCGGGAAAAACTGTCACAGGGTTAAGCCTGTAGGTAGGGCCTGTGTAGCCCAACGGCAGAGGCAGGAGACTTAAAATCTCCAGAGTGTGGGTTCGAGTCCCATCACAGGCACCATTGGTAATTATCGGGAGTGGCGCAACTGGTGGCGCAGGGGACTTTGAATCCCAAGGTTGAAGGTTCGAGCCCTTCCTCCCGAACCAAATCAGGGGATGTCACATGACAGATTGGCAACCAATAAAATCCGCGCCAAAAGACGGGACTTGGATTTTGGTTTCGGGGTTTCGGCTTGGCAAGGAAAAAACAGTTAGTCATCGGTATGCTGTAGTGGCGTATTACCTTCTTACCGAGCGGCGTCCTGAGTTAGGTGGGTACTGGTTCTTTGGGTCAAAAGACAACCAGATCGTTAAGGACCCCACACATTGGATGCTGCTGCCGGAAGAGCCAAGGAGGTAGCTTTTATGTCTGGGTTGCATCCCTGCGAAAAGTTAATTCATGATCTTGTTAATGAATTTCGTGTAAAATGGGGTGGCTCCGACACTGAGTTTCGAATGGCAGAAGAGTTGATTGCTTTGAACCTAATGCTTCTAGAACAGGAGGCTGACATTAGAACGCTTCTAAAAGACCGGCATCTGGCATTCCATCGCGACCCTCCAAGGCAGGAGCCGATCAATGAGTGAGGACGACGATAACGCTTCCCTGTTGGACGATTTGGACGTAGCGGACTTCAGTGACGCCATAGCACAGAGAGTTGTTGCGTTTGTTTTATTGGCACGGTTTTCAGAGACAGTGTCGGATGGGACGGTTCAAGAGATTACCCTTTCCATGATGAGGAAGGTTGTTATGTCCATCAAGACGCCATCAACCGCAGAGTTAAAGGTTGTTTAACGCAATCAAAAACAAGGGACACCTCAAATGAGTTTAACCAGACGTTTTGTTTTAACAGGTTTAATTGCTGCCCCGGCGGTAATTGCTATGGCACGGTTAATGCCAGTTCGGTCTATTATCAAACCATATGCCACGGTGTGGGGTGTGGGTTGGGACTTAGAGGTTATTGAGCATCAAGTATGGGAGCCGATGTCGGTGGCCCAGTTTGGTGAACCGGGTGGTGCCATTGACCAGTTTCGGGAGGTCACCCAGTGGGTGTACGGATTTCCCGTAGAGTCATCTGGGCAATCTCCGTCAGATCACTGGCATTCCGTGCCAAAAAATTACGAGATGCTTGCTCCCTCAGACCAGTACGTCCAGTCTCCTCTCCCAACCCACTTGGCGCGTCCGGTTCAGGTGTATGCTGATGGAACAACCAACATCACTTCTTTTGAAGAGTTAAATATCTGGAGAAGCTCCCAAAGGCCGGAATTGAATGGTGTTTACAGCAGCGAGTGGGCACATGAACACGTTGCATTGCAGCGTAAACACACAGGGTGTGCATGACAGCCCACGGACCTGACACGGGAGATTCCGTCATCGGCTGGCTGATTGCGTTGTGGCGCGGATGCTGATGTGCTATAGTGGTTGAGTTGGATTGGGAAGTGCAACAAACAAACTTAAGCCGTCAGGGGAGAAATCCTTTGGCGGCTTTTTGTTGGCACGGGTAGAGGGGACCCAAAGGAGGTAGTCCATACAGGGGGACCCATAAGCCAAATACCCTACAGGGGGACCCAAAGAACATAGGGGGGGTACCTACCTAGGGAGATACAGGTACCTACAGGGTCTATACAGATATGGGTAGGTGGGGGGTCCTTCCGGGGACCCTTTTTTTATGGGGGGGGGTATACCTCTAAATGTTTTCTAGGGACCCAAAGGTTTGGATAGGAAATCTGTAGATTTTGGGGATGTTTGAGGGAGGGGCTTGGAGTCTCAGACCGGGGCGGCCATTCCTATATAGCCCCCTACGGTGGTTGTGGGCGAGGTACCCCAAAGCGGTTTGTCACACCCGGAATGGTTTGCCAGACCCAGAACGAGCCCCAGACTGAGCACAGCACGCTGTCATGGGTTGTCACACCCACAATGGGCGCAAATCCCGCCTGTTATGACATGCCACGACCCACGATGGGTTTGTCATACCGGATTGAACCCCACTATGAGTCTGGCACCACGCCAGAGTTTGTCACACTCGCAATGGGCATGACAACTTAGAACGGTTCTAAGCGTTCGTATTTGTCATGACAACCCACAACAGGTATCCGCCTGACTTGGGCACAGACAACCACAACGGTCATGACAAACCAGTCTGGAGTCTGTCACCGCTTATTGGCACGGACGCCCACTATGAGTCAGGCCGGACGAATCGTTCGTTATAAAGAACAAAAACCCGTGATTTCCCGCATCGGGTGACAGAACCCAAAACAGGCCCACTGATTCTAAACGAGTTTCTCCGCCCACCGTTCGTTATAAAGAACGAAAATGGGTGACAGCACCCAACATGAGCCTTTGCCCAAGGTGAGCATGACGGCGCTTGGCGGGTTTCCGTGCCAAAAGAACCCGCTTCCTGCCCATTCCGGGCATCTCCTAGGACGCCGATCCTGTTATGCAAACCATGCCAGTTTGTCATACTAGGACAGAATGCCAGTCTCTAGAGGGAAACGCCCTAGAAACCTAGGCAAGAAATCCTGCCATTTTAGGATGCCAGACCTACGCCCGGACTGGGCGCAACGTGAACAAATGCGGAACATTGTTTTTTAGGTGCCAAGGTAGCTCTCGCGAGACTTCGCCGTGTAGACCCCTTTAAAACGCGTCCTAGGGCATGCGACCTAAGTCTATGATATTATGAGTCTTTCGCCCCATTCTGGGCAGACAGCAGCAACTGGCGCAAGCTGTCACGCTGCCCCGCGTCTAATGAGCGCGCGTCAATGTTCATTGTATTGTTATTGATTGTAACAGGAACCGCACCTAGTTGCTCCATCCGGTCTGAATACACCTTTGGATTCAGTTTTCCTGCCATGCGGAACCTAGTATCGATCCTAAGCTTTGCCCTTTGGACATTGACGTTATTGGGGTTTCCCTCTTTGTCCATGTCATCCTTTGCCTCATCTGCTATCGCGAGGCACTCATCAAATATGGCATGTGCCATGATATCGCGCGCACGGGCATAGCCTTCCGCAAAAACAGGGTTTGCTGCTATCCATTGAAACACTGTCGATACTCCGGGCATCCCCTTCCCTTCGCACACACTGGCAAGGCTCTCGCCCCTTGCAAGCCTCTCGCAGATAGCCTCACCCATGTCGGGATTGTATGTTGTGGGCCTTCCCTTCTTTGGCCTTTCCATCAATGCCTTGCCCCTATCCTGTATAGCCTTACGCGCCGCCCTTTCTTCTATCAGCATGAAAGCCGATGCCGCATCCCTTCGCTCATCTTTGGTTCCTTTGCCCATTGCGAGCTTCAACGCCTCATCTTGACTTTCCGTGCCAATAACGGGTGCGGAATCCTTAACCTTTGCCTTGTTTGCCATGCTAAGCCCCTGAAAACATTAGACAAATAAATCATAGCACGGTTTCGTGATTATTGCGCTGGCATCTTGTCATGCCAAGCTTGTTTTGCTATCGTTCAACCCGCGCCCCTACCGCGCGTGATTCGCCCAAAATGGGTACGTAACTAAACAGGTGACAAATGGCATACGATGCGCCTTATGCTTTTAACGCGGAACAAAAACAGGCTTTCCGCGCCGCAATAACAAATCACGAAGGATGGAAAGATTTTAGACGTGCCAATGGCATCAATTCCGCAAGCTTTTCAGTTTCTGAAATGATCAATGCGGCGCATGTTTTAGGCATAAACCCCGCTGATTATGGCACGGCAAGGGCATCTTCCGGCAAAACAGAATATCGGGCAGAAACCAGCGAATATAAAACCACGTATAAAATCACCACAAATCAGGAAAAAGAAACAATGGCACATGACAGTGAAACTGAAACCCCGCGTGTTATCGTGGAAACCCCGCGTTTAAAGACGGGTTCCGGCATCAATGCCATTGCACTGGCAATAGAAGCCGCATTGGCAGATGCAATTGACGCTGATCAAGTTGCGCGAATTGTTGATGAAAGGATTGCCCTAGCTTTTAAAAACGCCCCGTCCATCAAAATAGAATGCTCCGGCTTTGATGGAACCAAGCGTGAAACGCGCGGGCATATTCACCCTTCTTTTAATCGCCTGTTGCGCGCATGTTCCGTTCGGCTTCCAAACGGCTTTGTTCCAAATGTTTGGATAACAGGCCCCGCTGGCTCCGGCAAAACGCACGGCGGAACCATGCTAGCTGAAACCCTAGGGCTCCCTTTTCATATACATGGCGCGACGGCGATGCCGCATGAGATACTTGGATATAAAGACGCAGGGGGCACGTACCATAGAACGCCCTTTCGTGAGGCTTTCGAGCATGGGGGCGTTTTGATGTTAGACGAAGTCGACGCATGGGATAACGGGGTTTTGCTGGCCTTGAATGCTGCAACGTCAAATGGTTTGGCAACGTTTCCAGATGGTGTTATCCCGCGCCATAAAGACTGTGTCATTATCGCATGTGCTAACACCTTCGGATTAGGGGGCACGGCTGATTATGTAGGACGTTCCAGAATTGACGCGGCTTTTCTGTCACGTTTCGTAAAGCTTGCATGGGATTATGACGCGGCTTTAGAGATTGCCCTTTCCGGCAATGAAATGTGGGCGCAACGTGTTATCGGGGCACGGGCACGGGCACGGGTTAACGGTTTAAAGATCATGATAACGCCGCGCGACTCACAGGCCGGGGCCGCATTGATCGAGGCGGGTTTCTCATATGACGAAGCCGCTGACATGACATATTTGGCGGGCCTTTCTATCGAGCAACGCAAACAAATCGAAGGTTAAGCAAAATGTTACATATCACACAAACCACACCTAAGAACGTAACCAAAGCATTGGGCCGCAAAGCCGTGACCAATTTTTGGTTTTACGATAGCCCCGGCGAAATGGCGATCGCGGCGCTATGCGCTGGCAAGCTTAAGCAAGGCACGAATTGGGACGGGGGCCTGTCACCTGAGGAAGCCGTGAAACGCGCGACTTTCGGAGATATGTCGCGCGTTGCAGCTAGTGACGCAATGCTTTCCAAAATGGAAAAGTATGCTTTCGAATCCAATAAAAGAACATGGCGCAATGATATTGCCGGAGGATGCCCTGACGTGCCCGCATACATTGCCGGGCAGCCTCTATCAATGCGGCGTAGAACCATTGTCGAAAGCGACAGCGCGCCCTTGGCAATCATTGTCGATCTGACCGCAAGCGAAGGAATTCCCGCCGATATCATGGAACGGCGCGGGGCGGCGATTCTGGCCTTAGTTCGGGTTCTATCTGCCCGACGCCCCGTCGAATTGTGGGCCGGAGCCTTCCTTCAAGGCGGTCCCGCTGGCATGGACGCTTGCGCGTTTTTCGCCCGTATCGATACGGCTCCGCTTGATCTGGCACGGGCGGCGCATGTGCTTTCCAGTCAATCAATGCCCCGTCAAATCGGGTTTGCGCTGGGATACGCTTTAGGCGGGTTTCAAGGCCGCTGGCCCTATGTGAATGACAAGGTTTCAAGGCCCTTGATGAAAGATATATTCCTGCCCGCGATGCCCCATGTGACAGATGCCCTATGTGTGCCCGGAGCTCACCTTAAAGACCCTATGTCCAAAAACCCGGAGGCTTGGCTCGAGGAAACCCTAAACGCGCTCGAAAGCGATTCTAAGGCCCCCTAGGGCGCCCTTTGCCAGTACTAGCAGGGGTTCTACCTGCTAGTATCGCAAAGGCCATCCAAGGGCCTTTAAACCCCGCTATGGGGCATCAAAAGAAAGGGAAAGCCATGTTTCACATTGAGGGCCAGCTATTCCGTTTAGGGCATATTCTCGCGACTCCGGGGGCGATGAGCGTTCTGGGGTTCGGCTCCGGCACCTTGGCACGGGTTCTAGAGGCTCACGCGCGCGGGCAATGGGGCAATATCGACGAAGAAGACGCCGCAACTAATGAGGAAGCTTTGCAGCACGGGGCAAGGCTTCTAAGCGCATACATTATCGATGGGCAAAAGGTATGGGTGATAACGGAAGCCGATAGGCATCAAACGACTGTCCTAACCCCGGAAGAATACTAAACCTTGCCCCGGTGCCTCTTTAACGGGGCACCGGATATACTTTGCCCGTGCCAATAAACCTTGCCGGAACCCAAAAACCCTCAGTCAATGCCCAACTAGGGCATAAACCCAAAACAGGCACCATCGCCCAAAAACCCAAACACAACCCCAAATTGAGCAAATGCCCAAAATAAGCCCGGAACCCCATAATAGGGGGCCGGCCCTATAATGGGTTTGGCACACCAAAGTGAGCATCGGCCCAAAATGGGTGGTTACCCCCAGATCGGTGGTCACTGGGGGTAGGTCGGTGGTCGGTGGTGACATTAGGTCGGTGGTGGGTCGGTGGTGGTAGGTCGGTGGTGGTATCAGGTCGGTGGTCGGTGGTCGGCGGTGAGTCGGTGGTCAACATCCTGCGAGCCCATCGTGCCGGTGTCGTCACTCTCGGTGGTCACCTTGGCAGGAAACAGCACAACCGCTGCGATGGTCAAAGCCGGAACGCCAGCAACCACGAAAGCCGCAAAGCACATAAGCTGGAATTCTGTCATATCATGTCCCCCATTTTGAGCATCTTAGCCTAAAAACCACAGTTGACTGTGGCGCGTTGCCATCATATCCTGAATTCGTTCTGATTTACAAGCGAGGAAAACACCATGTCCGATACAAAATACAACGGCTGGACAAATTACGCTACATTTCGCGTCTGGTTTGAAATGTTTCAGGATTACGATGCCAGTTGGATGTTATTAGACGGTCAAAACGAAGCAGAGCAAACGAAACATTTGGCACGGTACTTAAAGGACCTGTCGCAAGAAAACATTATCGATGCAAGCAATCCCGGAGTTGCTAGAGAATTTGCCCTTGGGTTTTTGGTGGACGTAAATTGGCAGGAAATCGCGGAAGCCATCATCGACAACATGAAGCAGTAGGAGATCAAAATGACAAACGCACCAAACACCTTCATCAACGACCGTCTGCCAAATATCATGATTACCGACCGAACCGAGTGGGAAAAGATCGTTAACACCCGTCTAGGTGGAGCCCAGCTAGGCCGAGCCTATATAGACGAAATGCTGGTGGCAGAATTCGTGTCACACATCCTGCAACGGTATCTGAAGCGTGGGGTCATCATCGGATTCATTGCGGGTTTAATGTTATCGGTTGTCGTCGCCTCAATAACCCGCGCATTCCTTTGAAGGAATATGACAATATGACAAAAAGATACACAGCCGCCCATATTATCGCTGAATACCTCTGCTGGGATATAAACGATGTCACAGACATGATTTACCAGCCGACCGAATTCAAAAGTCCATATGTCTATGGCATCTCTGTCAGAAACACAGACGGACCAGACTATGAATATCTTTGCTGCCCCAGTGGGCGACAAAAGCCACCCCGCGACAGAGACCATCCAGATCGGTGGGAATGGCACGAGGTTTGGACTTCTAATGGTCGAAAGGTCTACGCTTCCACAGACGGCAGCGAACGGATGTAGAGAAAGGGGCTCCGGCCCCTTTTTTATTTGTCAGAACTTGGTCATCAGGACATCGTTCCAATCCAGACCCGCCACAGTCGGGATTTTGACATCAACATCCAGCTTAAATTGAACCGCCAGACGATTTGCCAGAACGTAAGACCGTGCCTGTCCCGTGAAGCTGGCGTCGTTGTCACCGAACACCGTGACCTGTTTGGCAATGGCCGGTGGTATCCACTTGGCGAGTAGGTTGCCATTCACGCAAGCCCAGACAGGAATCCCGAACAGGATCGACGCCGAGATGGCAGTCTCAATCCCCTCGGCCACCCCCATCCTCGGTGCAGCAATCCCCAACCGGATGGCACAACCGTCCGGCAACTTTCCGGGCATGACCTTCTTTGGGATGGCAACGTCGGCCTTCTCACCCTCGGATGTCAAAAACGTCAGGTGGAGGTTCACGGCCCGGTCTTCGTGACTGATAATCTTGGCAACCATCGCGGTTTTCTCTGTATTGAACCGCAACGCATTAGAAGCCCACAGACGGCCAACTCTTTTTTTCAGGTACACCCCTACCAGATCACCCCCGACTTGCCGCTCTGAGGCATCCCACAGGCGTTTTAAATAGCGTCTTTGGGACTCCTCCTCGGTTTCGGCCTGTTTCTGCCGGAATTCTTCGCTCTTTCCCAGCACTGCCGCGATTTCGGTTGCGATCTCTTTGAATTGCCGACCCGTGGCCCCCTTGACCAAGTCGAACCCGTCACCGGCCCCGCACTGGTTGCAGATGTATCCACCAAGGCCGTTCTGGTCGTCCCAACGGAACCGATCCTTTCCCTGACAAATCGGGCATGGTCCGTGCTTCTTGGGGTTGTCTGGTACGATCACCCCGAAATGTTTTAGAAGCTGACTCCAGTTTCCCCGTGCCATAATAGCTGCCGTGCTCATGCCCCGGCTCCTCTCTTTTTGCTTTTGGCTTGTCGAATGTTTCTAGAGGTAATCCACCCCGATGTTTCCGGGGATATGTCCCTTGCGGGGGTATTCAGTAGCGAACGGTTCGGCGGCTCTTTGAACTTGTCCCGGTAGGCCCAGTAAGCCCACCCGCTCTTGTATCCTCGCAGCTTTGCATAGAAAATCAACTCTGAGTAGAATTTCTGTTTCATATCCCAGCCCCAAGTCTCTTTTTTGATCGTCTTCGCTTTGGTGATTTCGTAGAGTTCCCCGTCAGTCACCTGAGTTTTGTCAGATGCTTCTGGCTTAAAGCCACATGACGGGCATTCGTGGACTTTGACCGGCTTAACAAACGCACACTTGGGGCATTCCTTGGGCAGCGGAGCTTTCCTTGGCGCGGCTGTGGCCTTCACCCCCATATCCAGCGTGTCGTGATGGATGTCCGTGACAAACCCCAGACGCAGCGTCGTGTCTGAGTGATCCAGAACGATCAGGCATTCCTTGCCCTCGGCGGTCCTGAGCCCCCGACCGAACATCTGGGTATACAGGATTTCAGACTTAGTGGGCCGTGCCAAAATAATGCACCGAACGTCAGCATCGAACCCAGTCGTCAGCACCCCCACGTTGCAGATGATTTTTGTCACACCCGCCGCAAACCGTGACACAATGTCATTCCGGTCTGCGATATCGGTGTAAGCATCCATGTACTCGGCGGCGACCCCGGCCTCGACAAACTGCTGTTGGACGTTCTTGGCGTGGACGCGATTAACGCAGAAGGCGATGGTCGCACTGTTCTTGCCACGCTCCAGCCAAGTTGACACAATGTCAGCAACGAGACTTCCTTGGTTCATGGCCTCACCGAGACCCTTGGCCTCATAGTCACCCAGAACCGTCTTGACGTTGGACAGGTCAGGATGCGCCGGGGCGAAAACCTTGAAGTCTGACAGCGACCCACTCTTGATCAAATCGGCTGTGGTGATCCCGATGATCAGATCATCCCAGATCGTACCCATGCCCTTGGCCCAAGGGGTGGCTGTCAGGCCGATAAAGGGGACCGTCTGCCATTCTGGCAAATTCATCCATGTATCGTACAGCTTGAACCGGACATGGCACTCGTCGATGATCACCAAATCTGCCGCCGGTATCTTACGCCGCGCCAGAGTCTGAACCGAACAGACCTGAACCGGCTGCCGGTAGTCTGTCATCTCGTGCATCCCTTGGATGACCCCGATGTCGTGGATGCCGTTCTCCCTGAACCGCTCGACGGTCTGATCGATCAGCGACAGGGCCGGGACGCAAAACAGAACCCGCTTGCCCTTCTCCCTTGCCATCTTGACCACGGCTGCGGCCAGAACCGTCTTCCCGCTGCCTGTTGGTGACTGGAGCACTGGTCGGCGTTTACCCGTGCCAAGGCAAACCCTGAGCTTGACGATAGCTTCTTCCTGATAGTCCCTGAGCTTCATAGCTGGCCTCTGGCGCTTTGTCGTTGGTAGGGTGCTTCTAGATATACCTAGCCTTTAAGAGTTCCTTATTGGCACGGTACCTTGTTTCTAGTGACTGGTTATAGGTGACTGTTTCTATGTATCAGACTGCTACAGGCGATGTAGCAATCTGCAACACATCGGTGTAGCAATCTGCTACATCCTCAAAGCTGTGGCCCGGCTTGCGGATAAGGCGATATGTCAGGCTAGACTTCCCATGTTTGCGGGAATTCTGCCGGGTTTCGATCAGCCCTAGCTCTTTGAGTTTGGCGACGGCGCGTAAGACGGTGTGCCGAGACATGCCGCAGTCAATGGCGACCTTGCCCATCGACGGCCAGCATTCGTCCCTGTCATTGGCCCGGTTTGCTAACGCCAGAAGGACAAGCTTCTCGCGGGATGGGGCGACTTGTTTGAACGCCCAGATAATTGCATTAAATGACATTTTGCCAAACCCTGAATGGGCGGGCTTGCAGTTCAGACGGAAAACGGGTAAAACCAGTTCAAGTCCAAAGCGCGTTGCAGCCGCGTTGTTGGGAGAAGCCCGGTGCCTCACAAACACCGGGCTTCCATTTGTCTATCATACCCTATCGGGGCAGGGTCAGCAACTCCATAGACAGCAGGACCATTTTTGGCACGGGCGTTTCGCCAGAAATCCAACGATACAAAGTCCTGTCATGGACACCAAGATATTCTGCTACCTCGGCACGAGTCTTTCCTGACAACTCAATGGCTTGGCTCAACTTTTCACGCTTCAAAAGGTTGTCAGTCATTTGTTTTCTCCAATGTCACAGGTGGTTTTGGTAGCGCCATCCAATGGGTAGCTTCGACCTGATAAGCACAGCACCCGCATCCGTTTGTATGAGGATATAGAACAGGGTCTACACACCAGACTTGCGTTCCGTCCCATACCAGAAACGAGACTTGTCCATTCTCCCATGTCTCTTCGTTGTAGACAGGCTTGGGAGCAGTCTCAATCGGCTGCCATTCAGTCATCTGTTTTCTCCCCCAGTACGACGCAAGCGCGTTCAAGATCGTTAAGACTGACAAGTCCGTAATCAATTATACGCCGCAATGCCGCTTCCAACACCACAATGCGCGGTTCGGGATATGGTTCTTTGCCATGCAGAAGGTGAGCCGTGGCTTGTGCGGCATCTGTCATGTCGGACATTGCCTGTTGAGAGCCGTTGTATTGATGCTTTATCAGTGCATCCCACTCTTGCAGGACTAACCGCTGCTGCTCGATTACGTCAGCCGCCTTGCGATATGCAAATGGATTAAAAGTTCTGCTGTCGGCAAGGTCGCGCAGTTCAGTAACAATGTCAGTCATTTGTTTTCTCCTTTAATGCGGTGCGAACTACCCTCTGTACAACCTTCATATTCATATTTGCCCCGCTTAAGGCCGCATCAGCCAAGAGCAATGCTTCCCGCAGCCGCTCAATCTCGTCATCCTTATCTGTCAAAAGTTTAACGAAGGCTTTTGTTTCGTCTTCTTCACTTTCTGGCTTTTTGCCAGAATAATCTTCATAACAAAAACTGTTTTCACGCTCTAACAGGCCGACAATGTCACTCATGGCATCGACCCGTTCCATCGTACCCAAACTTTCAAAGTATTCCGCAATGGTAACATCTGCTTCCCCCATATCGTCGTCCCACCACAAGGTGCCAATCCGGCGTCCTTTAGTACGGTTCTGTTCAAATCCGCGTGTGTGCCTATCAGCCATTGTCTTTGTCCTTTGTTTCCATGAACTTAAGTTTTGGAAGGGTTACTGTTTTCTTACCTCTTGGAAGTGAAAAGAGGTCGTCACTTAGATTTGAGTTTTCATACACCCCCTTGTCCCAAAGTTTCTGGGCTCCTCTGTAATTCCTTAAAGACCCCTTTTGCTTACCTTTTGCCGGTGAATATATGAGCTTTGCAGCCTCCTCCAAAGAATGAGCCAGCCTGAACCTAGCTTTTACGCTCGACATCATGCCTCCATATCCGGTTAGCACACTGACACTACGCCATGAATTGATGGCTGTCAACCTACTTCAACGCAACCTTGATTTTATCCTCATTGGCTTCAATCCAGCGCATCGTTTTGTAGGCTGCTTCCAGATCGACGAGGTACGCCTCCCGGATTCTGACCATCGTGGGGTCAGCATTCTTTAACCGTGCCATATCCTGCAATGTCGCAATGGAACCCTTAAGGTTCACAACGGCCCGTTCAACTGCGTCTGCCTGATGCTTCAGGGGCACTTTTGTCACTTTATCTCTCCCATAGGTTCAATAATCACCATGCAGTCGGGACCATTTTCAGCCCACCTGATATCAATCCAGTCGCATAGACAGTCGTCGTCTATGGTATTTGTCATGACAAGAATGTCGCTGATGGCTTTTTCTAGGTTCCCCAAATCGCGCCTACGCTTGTCGGGACGGACTACCAAAATTGTCAATTTGTAATGACCTGAGACACGTTGTTTTTTGATTTGTTTATAAATCTCCCATTTGGCCTCCGTCTGCCAGTCCCGGTACTCCTGTGATTTGTATACGCCCCCGCGCTTACTGGCCCTCCACAGCCGGTTTATGCTGGGAGGGTATGGCATCAAGATTTTCAGCACGTTCGGCCTCCCTTGCGAGGTGAAGAGTGTTGGCGACATGCGCCTCGTCGGTCCTCAGAAGGAATGCAATCTGGCTGGTATCCATGCCCTGACGGAACCATGAAAGGATAATCTTCAGCCGTATGCGTGGCCTACGTTTTTTCATAGATATCAGGTCTCAGTACATGGCACGGGATTCCTGTGTGTCGCGAGATAGCCAGAGCATGTCTCACCGGGATTCTGGTCCAGCGGGAGACTGCCTGATCGGTGATCTGGAGGTACGCGGCCAAGGCCGAGGCTGTTCCAAACCGGCGGATAACGTCCATAAGGACAGGGTGTCGATCCATCTTCATGAACGCAATATACAATTTTTGGTTAAAAAGTAAATAGGGGGTTGACGAATATGTGTGGCAGCCCTATGTTAGGTTCACCCTACTACGGGAGATGGGAAATGAGAAAACTAGCACCGACCACATACGTCATAGAAGAATACGTGCCTCCGGGCATGAACGGGATCATGGTCCTTGAAGCCAGCCTAAGCATCGAAATCGGCTATGATGACGAGCCGGTGGTCACTGACATCAACTTCCCCAACCGGGGCATCGGCAATGAGAATCTGCCTTTTGCCTTCATAGTCATGTTGATGCGCGTTATCCAAAATGATGAAGATTTGATGGAAGATATAGAAGAGGCATGTTGCGTCGAATATGAGCGCAACGCATCTCCGTTTAACGGCTAAGGAAAACAGCAATGAAAATGTCAGAGACGATCTGTGAGATCGCAACCGCACTCTCCAAGGCCCAAGGCTTGATTGAGGACGCCACCAAGGACTCCAAGAACGAGCACTTCAAGTCAAAGTATGCCAATCTGGCATCTGTCCGCGCCGCCATTCGGGAGCCACTGGCCGTCAACGACTTGGCTATCCTCCAGTTTCCCCGTGCCATACAGGGCGGGGTCGAGGTTGAGACGATGCTGACCCATAAATCGGGTGAGTATTTCTCTGAAGTCCTGTTTATGCCGGTGTCAAAGTATGACGCGCACGGTATTGGCTCGGGTATTACCTATGCTCGGCGTTATGGGATCATGGGCATTCTGTGTGTGGCTTCTGACGATGACGACGGCAATGCGGCTGTTACCGCTGGCCCCGGTGTTAACCCAATCAAGGCACCGGCTGTAAAGGCCGAGGCAGTTGTCACGCCTCCTGAACTGATGGAGGAAGGTACCGTCCACGCCAAACAAGGTATGACCGCCTTGCGTCTATGGCATGATGAACTCCACAAAGATGATAAAGACCTGATCTCTGCGGATGCCCGTGCTGTCCTTAAGGCCATTGCCACCGGTTCTGATAAAGCCCGTGCCAAAAAGGCGTCCGAACAATGAACCAGTTTATGGAGCAACACACCGACGAGTGGCACAATGCCAGACTTGGAAAGGTGACAGCATCACGGGTTTTTGATGTTATCACCAAGACCCGATCTGGGTACTCTGCCAACCGCGCCAAATACATGGCCGAATTGCTTTGCGAGCGTCTGACAAGAAGGCAGGGGGACTTCTTTAAGAACGCCGCAATGGCGTGGGGGACGGAAACGGAACCGTATGCCAGAGAGGTATACGAGACTGACACGGGCAGCCTTGTCATTGAAACCGGATTCGTCCCTCACCCTACCATCCCAATGTCGGGAGCGTCACCAGACGGCCTTGTCGGGGATGATGGACTGATAGAGATTAAGTGCCCCACTACATCCACTCACCTCGACACCCTAGCCAGTGACGAGGTTCCACCCAAATACATGGCGCAAATGCAGTGGCAGATGGCCTGTACAGGTCGCAAGTGGTGCGATTTTGTCAGCTATGATCCTCGTGTACCGGCAGAATTCCGAACCTTTTCCTGCCGGGTTCTTCGTGACGAGGCTATGATTTCCAACATGGAGACTGAAGTTTCCAAGTTTTTGGCAGAGCTTGACGCTAAGATTGATGGCCTCAAGGCTAAGTATGGGAGAGACTTCTAATGGCATACGAACAGCGTGATCTCAGCGGCGCAATCTTCAAGAACGAAAAGCGCACAACCGACAACCACCCGCAACTTACTGGCAAGGCCCTGATCGATGGGGTCGAGTACTGGGTCAGCGGATGGACCAAGAAAGACAAAAACAGCGACACATGGGTAAGTCTGAGCTTTAAGAAGAAGGAACCTAGGGCATCAGAGTCCACTACCGGCGGATGGGATGACAAAAAGAGCACCGCATCCAATCTAGGGGACGAGGACATCCCCTTCTAGTCTTGAAACAATGGTAACAAAAATGGATGAGAACCTTCCTATATCAGAGCAGTATCGGATAATTGCCAAAAAGTGGGTAGACGCAGAATCTGCGGCGTCTATCCTTGAGGAGACAAAATCCAGCCTCCTTGCCAATATGATGATTCAGCAAGGCGACATCCCTGTCAGTAGGGCAGAGATGAAGTCCAAAGCGTCTGAGTCGTGGCGTGAATTTTTAAGGGATATGGTTGCCGCTAGGGAAGCGGCCCTAAAACTAAAGGTCCAGCTTGAATACATCAGGATGAAATTCCACGAATGGCAATCTGCGGAAGCTACCCGTCGCGCCGAAATGAAACTTTAGGGGGACACAATGAGCAAAGATAGGGAAGAGCGTACACTCAGCGACAACGAAATCCAGCTTAAGGACGAGATTCTTGAAACTCTCGGAGGGGAGTTAACTGAGGAATCTGTCACGGCTTTGGCAGCAGCTATGGTCGAGCTTATTTGCCTAACCGCACCGAACCTAGCAGCCGCTCTTGAAGCAGCAACCTCCATCGGGCTCTCTCTGATAGATGTTATCATAAAGGCGGATAAGGGTCGGGTGTGCCGTTGGCATGAGGACTACCCAGTCCAGTGAAGAGGGTACGCCTCACCGCTAAAATGCGCGTCGATATATTTTTGAGACATGATGGCATATGCCATATGTGTAAAACAAAAGTAATACCGGGCCAAGAATGGGATGTTTCACATGAAATACCTCTTGAGGCAGGAGGCTCTGACGACGCCAATAATTGGCTTGTCGCTCATCGCACTTGCCATCGTGAACACACTTCTAAGGTAGACATGCCTCTTATCGCCAAGGTGAAGCGGCAGAGAGCAAAACACCTTGGTGCCAAAACGCCATCCAAATCACCGATGCCGGGGAGCAGAAAGTCTCTCTGGAAGCGGAAAATGGACGGCACAGTTGTCAGACGAAACGAAAACTGAAAGAGGAGAAAAATGAGGTTTCTTGTAACGATGAATATGCCAGCCGCGAGCGGCGCTATGGTGCATCAGTTAACTCTGGACCACCCCTCAGAGTCATGCGAGGCTCTGCTACGGTCCATGAACAGTGAGGAGTTCCTGCTGTTCCAAATGCACTACCGCCGGAAAACAGAAACCGGTGAAAGCTGGTGGGAAGATCGTGGCGAAACTATCATCAACACGCATCACATCGGCAAAGTGCAAGAATTTATCGACATGGAGGAACACGGAAGTGACGAATCACAAGGACGTTTTGGCATCCGCCGACGCAGTCTTGAAGCAGCGCGGGGAGCAGTACGGACCAGCCGACTCGATGTTTGACCGGATCAGCATCCTTGCCAGCGTTATCCTTAACAAGCCAATCTCGGCCTACGATGTTTCCATGATCATGGTTGCGTTGAAGCTGGCTCGTATGCAGGAATCCAGAACATACGATGACAATTATGTGGACGCGATTAACTACCTAGCGTTCGCTGCCCAGTTTGCTTCTTCTGAAGAGTCGATTGGGGTCGCGGTCGAGGACGATATCAAGTCCAAGGTAGTGAATATTGGCACGGCAAAGATAGACGTAAAACCGGCTGACATAAAAATTGTCATGGAGTCAAAATAGAAAAACATGGTGGCGGCTAACATGTCGCCACCAACTTCCCGACAGGAGAAACCAATGAAAATCAATATCAGGGACTTTGACGCTACCATCATAAAAATGTGGAGTGAGGGCAGCACCGGCCTTATGATCTCTGCGGAGATTGGATTTACCAGAAGCTCTGTTATGAGCCGGATATCAAAACTCCGTGCCAAAAAAATCATCAACGGGCCGATCCTTGATGCTCGCATGGATGCCATCAGGGCGCTTGTTGCAAAGGAAAACAGTGAAAATAAAACAACTTCACGTTTCAACCAAAACCCTATTGCGCTCCGTGCAGCTTTTGATAGTCTGAACCCAAGCAAGGGAGGGCATGTAGGATACGACGGGCTAACCAGTAAGTCGTGCCGATACGTCATAAACGAGGGGAGTGCAGCCGAGTATCTATTCTGTGGGGCAACTAAAGAAAAAGGCTCATACTGCCAACATCATCACAATCTCTGTTACGTTCCAAACTCAACATTGAGAGCTAAATCGTACCGAGACACTAAATGGTAAAACAGAATGTCAGAAAGCGACCTATCCACTATTTGGCTTTTAGGGGCCGTGCCAAAAGCATCTACTTTCAATGACATAAAAATTCAGGTCTGCAAAGAGTTCCGCCTTCCAGTGGAGTTGTTCGACAGCCCTGATCGAAGCCGAGCCATAGCAGCAGCTAGGCGTTTGGCATGGTGGCGAGCAAGGCAGTCTATGGATGCCAGTTACCCGCAACTTGGGGTGTGGTCTGGGGGCAGGGATCACACAACAGTCCATCACGGTGTCAAGCTGCTGGACCACCTGTTCCAAGGTTCAGAATACAAAGAACTATCTCGCAAACGGATACATGCCCGGAAGCGTTGGCAAGAGAAGAAGTCTAGGGGTGACATATGACCCATTACCCAGCATTTATGGCAAGAAAGGATCAGATATGATCGATATCAATAAGAAATACCGCACACGCGACGGTCGCGAGGTTCGCATCTACGCGGTGGATGGTGGCGGGATGCACTCTGTCCACGGTTCAATTAAAACTAGTGATGGCTGGCGTTCTTTCACTTGGCCTTCCGATGGACGTATCACATGCGACGAAAACTGTGGCGACTTGATTGAAGTAAAGCCGCGCATCCAGCGGACGCTGTGGGTCAATGTGTTCCCCAATGCGACAACAGTGTATTTGCACAAAAAGGACGCAGATATCTACTCCGGGTCTTCTCGCCTCGCTTGTGTTAAGGTCGAGATCGATTGCGAGAAGGGCGATGGGCTATGAAAGAAGAACAGGACGATCTGACGCTGGTCTATATGTTTGGCTATAAAAACGGGAAGGACAGCCTGAAACCTGAGATCGAGCGATTGTTGCTGATCGAGCAGGGCGCAGCGAACTTGTGTGACAAGTGCGGTTGGCGCATGAAATTCCCCAACGAAGAATGTCGTAACTGCGAAAACGAAAAACTACGGGACGAGATCGAGCGGTTGCGGGCGGGGCTGTTAGAAATTATTCAAAAAGATGCGTTAACCGGAGAAACGGTTTTCGTTGGAGACTTTGGCAAGATTGCCCGCGCCGCGCTTGAAGGGGAGAAGGCCGATGACTGACGAAGAAGCCTTCAATATTCTGCAAGTAGCAGAAGACATGTCACACAAAAACTGGATGCACTTCAAGCTTCTGTACAACAACAAGTTCAAAGAAGCGGAATATCGCATCAAAGAGCTGGAAACGGCTCTGCGCCGTATTGCTCACGCCCCGCATGGTAAAGTCTACTGCGCGGATGGTCACGAAGAGGCTGTGCTGATTGCCCGCGCCGCGCTTGAGGGGGAGAGGAAAAATGGCCCTGTTTAGAGACCACCGAAACTGGCTTGAGGACTCTATGGATACCGTGCGAGAGGTGGCGAGCATTGATGATTTAATACTTGATTTGCAGAAAGGGCTGCGCTTTTTTGACCGAGACATTGCTAAAGATCAAGTAACCATTAAGCCATACTGTTACGACAACCGCATTGGATGGGACACTTATATCGTTATCGTTGAAGGATACGGCGTTTACGGGTTCACCGATGGGCCGCTTAACGATACTATGGAGAAGACAGATGATGCTGAGACTTGACCCGCCGCTGCCCGTCGTGACGCCAAAAGGGAAAGGTATGGCGCATGTCCTGATTGATTATGGGGTCGATTTCGATTTATGCTGGGTCGTCTTTCAAGATGACAGCCAATGCTGGACATGGCGCAACCAAGATATCCGTGCAGAAACAAACGTAACATTCGGCAGGAAATAAGATGATCATTCCCGGACAGAAGATTGAAGGTCTACGGGCCATACAGCCATTCACTGAACGTACAGTCGCGCACGGCATGAGCTATGGTGTCGGCCCTGCTGGATATGATGTCAGGATCAAAGATGCCACGGTTCTTTGGCCCGGTAACTTTGCGCTGGGCGTCACGTTAGAGCAGTTCGACATGCCAAATGACATCATTGCATTCGTGCATGACAAATCGACATGGGCGCGTCGTGGTCTGTCTTTGTTCAACACAGTGATTGAACCGGGCTGGAAGGGTTACCTGACGCTGGAACTAGTCAACAACAGCATCGACTTGATCAAGATTCCCGCCGGATGCCCTATTGCCCAGATCATCTTCATGCGCCTTGAGAGCGAGACGCAGACACCCTACCGGGGCAAGTATCAGAACCAACCAGATCGCCCAATCAGTGCGATTATGGAGGTTAAAACATGAAACCAACTGATCACAAAGTTGTGTTGAGGGCGTTGGCCGAACAGGACGGGTGTGAGGCGTCCAAGCGGGCTGCTGGCTACATCGAGTACATCGAAAAACAACTTACCAGCTCTAGGGACTATGCGGAGAATCTCCGGCGCAAACTGGTCAGGGTCCGCCACCAGCGGGATGAACTGCGGCGTCAACTGATGGAGAAATGTGATGATTGAATATCTTTATCTGGCTTTTGCTATCCCGTTTGTAATCATGGTTTGGGTTGCGGCGGTTGTCGTTTGTCGCATGGCTTGGAGGGACTTTTTCAATGATTGAAATTCTGCTTTTTACTCCCCTGATTGTCGCCGCATGGATGCTTGGCGCGGCTATTATTCTTTTCATCGTGGCAGCACTTTGGGGATGGATTCGTGGTTGATGAGCTTGCTAAGATAATCTGCTTCAACATCGATATGCTCTCGTCATGCGAGGACCCTTGCATAACGTGTTCCCGTCAGGCTGAAGCGGCCATCAAGTTTATTGAAAACTGCAAAAACGCAGAGAGGAAAAAGAATGTCATCAAACTTACCCGCATGGACACCAGAACAGATCGTGGCAGCGAGGAAGGTATACCGTAGGAACGGGTCACTGTCCGACGCAATGGAGGCTATGGGGGAGAAATCCCTTGGCAAGGGCGGCTGTAGAAAGCGGCTGACCGCCTTGGGAATGAGGTTCCACGACAGGCCAAGCACACACCTCAGCACCAGTAAAATCTCAGACCCAAGTTACAAAGAACACACCTAGCCTACTTAGTCGGCCTTGAGGAGTTTAATGGTTCCTCAAGGTCGATTGCATTAATATTCCACAATCACGATACCGGACCCGCCAGCGCCGCCAGTGCCGGGGCCACCACAGCCGCCGCCACCACCCGCGCCTGTGCCGGGAGCACCCGCACCCGCAGTGTTAACAGCATTTGTACCAACCGCCCCCAGACCACCGCCGCCAAATATTGAACAGCCGCCACCACCCCCGTTACCCGCCACAGTTCCACTGACGCCACTACCACCCCCACCCGCGCCGCCAGTGAAATTAATGTCACCTCCTGTTGCTGTTCCGCCAGCACCACCGGGTCCGGGATTGTTGCTAAAAACTCCGGGAGACACTCCGCCCGTTGCCGAGCAATAAGCGCCGAAAGATGAAGTGACTCCGTCCGTGTTAGCCGCACCGCCCGTTCCAACAGTGACAGCAACCGTACCGCCCGGTGTAAGACCCGTAATTACCTTGATGGCTGCGCCACCAGAGCCACCGCCACCTTGAGATGTGCTGTTGGATGCTGTTCTGCCACCCGCACCGCCACCGACGACAGTAACCTTAACTTTTGTAACGCCAGCCGGGACAGTAAATGTGCCACTGGATGTAAACGCCTGAATGCTAGAAACTGACGATGCGGCAGCCGAACTGACCCACGCCGAACCGTTGCTGGTAAGTACGTTCCCGGATGTGCCAACCGCAGAGAGTCCCGTCCCACCATATGCGGCAGTTACCGGCGTCGTCAAAGCAATATTCGGTGTCAATCCACCCGTGGACGTAATCGGGGCTGTGGCAGTTACGCTGGTAATGACACCGCCAGCGGCTTCCGCATACACGGACCTGATGTTGGTTCCGTCACTGGATATGATTGTTGGCTTGTTTCTCTGAATGACAACACTTGTCCCGCCAACAGCCGACGCAATCGTAACTGTCCACGGGCCAGTGCTGCCGCTGTCAGTTGTTGTGTTGCTGACGATCCACTGCCCACCGACTATCCTAGGTGGAGAAGAAGATGGGATTATTGGGAGGGTATATGTAACATTTCCTGTTATAACGCCAGAAATTGACAGCGACAGTGACCTGTAATCCGCAGCCGCCAAAGTAACCGAGCCAGAAGTTGCGGTCAGGAGGGTGACCCCGCCGAACGCTTGATCGATAATGTCCCAGTCCAAATTGACAGGGGTGCTCCATGTATCAACAGCATCGCCGTTGGCGGGTTTTTCGATGGTTTTGTTTGGCGTATACGAGGAAGCCATGAATCAACCCTCAAGGTTTTGGTTGGCGACTTGAAGCGCGCGAGCGATACGTTCGTCATCTACGTTCAGGAGCTTTTCGGTCCCACTGTCGATGCTCTTTTTGGCACGGCTTACCTCGGCAATCAACCGATCTGACACGCGGCCACCGGACTTACGACCGGGACGAATTGTCAGCGGCTTTGGAGCCTGATAGTACGGCTCAGGTTGTCCGGGACCACCTGTGACGGCTTCTCCGGGCAGTTCCCACGCCTCCGGGTTTCTGACAAAAATACCCGGCTTGGCTTCAGGGCGCACTTTTGGAGCACCGTAACGCTCTGAACTTCTGGCAAAACCTGTTCTTAAAACATTAGCTGTGCCGCTCAGAGCCTCTGATCCAAGGTATGTTGCCGCTGCGACAACACCCGAAGCATTATGGTATCCAACAATAGCAGACGCTCCAGCCGCCCCGGCCCGCCAAAGAGCCTTCAGGATCAAGCTACTTTTGTCTTGATCAGGAACCTTCTTGGCATTGATAATCTTGATGGATTCGGACAACCGGCGAAGGTCTGATACGGATGGATTGCTACCCGTGCCAGTAAACACCTTCTTTGCGATAGACCCGTTTTCCGAAAGAAACTTGTCAATCGACAACGACAACTTTGACAAATCGCCACTAGTGTTAAACACGCGGCTGCGAATTTGCTGGTTTACCGTGTCCATTGCTTGTGGGTTGTTGGACAGTGCGCGCTGTAAACGCTCGTACATATCCAGACCAGTGGTCTTGTTTAAAAGGCTGGCATTCAAAATTCCATTTGCGGCCTCGGCTGACCCCTGAGATAGGTTGTTTGTCATTGACCGGGCTTTTTGATCAACCATCTCAGCCATCATCTGGCCGAATTGGTTTCCAGCCTTTCCTGCGCCCTTGTTGTCATAGAACTTGCCACGGTAGTCCTCCCACATGCTCCGTGCTTTGCGAAGCTGGTCTACGGCATCTCTTCCGTTTCCGGTAAATAGGTTCTTCTGGACGGCATTGTTGATGGCATCATCAAACCCATCAATGACCTGACGCACACCCTTTGCATCTTTGCCCACTGCATCGCTTAAATGGATATTCAGTTGTTCTCTGACTAAACCAAGGTTTTTCATGTCAAATGGCTTACTAGCATTAGGAAGGTTACCAGCGGCTACGCCATTTTCAATAAACTTTCTAGCTTTCTCGGTTTCAGAAAAAAGGCTTCCCGCATTTTCAAAAGAAGTTGGAATTCCCTTCGCACTAAGCTTTCGATCAATAGATGGCAAAAACTCGTCAGCAGCATTTGCGGCAAACTGTCCGGGTATTTTTTCTGCAACGCCATATTGTGCCTGAGCAGCCTTACGCTCAGCCCGTTCAGCAGCATGAAGAATCTCAGCAGCAGCCGTTGGTGATGCCGGTGCCGCACCCGCAAGCCGGTCGGCTGTCTCAGTAAGGGTTTCTTGACCTCTAGTGGCCGCAGTCTCGCCAATGTTGGCAGCAGAAGCTGGTGGTGCCTCACCTGTGACAAGACTTTTGGTTGGGGTCACGCCCTCTTTGGCAAGGAGTGCCTCACGCGCAGCCGCTTCACTGACGCCCTTTTTGTTAAATGTATCAACGAGGTTTGACTTAAACGAGTCAATGTCCTCCGGTGACATCTTGCCTTTAAACGCCGATTGGATTGCCCGTTCAGCTTCCGCAGTAAGATTGCCCGCAGCGTCAACCGGTGACGGGTTGTTTCGAAAATACCGACCCAAAGTAGGGATTACTAAACTTGCAGCAGCGCCGATACCCGTGCCAATAGCAGCGTCCTTAACCGCCTTCATCGGATCGAGGCTTTCAATGCCAGATGACACGCCGCTAAGAACACCAGAAGTCAGGCCCGATGCGCCAATACCAGCCGCCTTCCCTGCCGTTTCACCAAACTTCGCAGTTGCGGCAGTTTCAGCCGTCTTCCCAAGAGTCCCAAGTGGCCCCAACGGGACAGCCAGCCCACCTATCAGACCACCAGCCGTGCCCACCGTTGACGCGAGTTGGTTTTGACGGGCTAAAGCCTTTTCGTATTCTTTCTGAGCCCTGTACGTTTCAAGATACGGTTTGCCCTCCAAGAGGGATGTACCCGCTGCAACAACATGCGACGGAGCCTCAAAAAGTGCAGTATTAGCAAGAGGATAGAGGAACGCCTTAACACCTTCTGGAACGTACCCAGCACTTTTGTCTAGAAGCGCCCGATCCTCAACAAAGTGTTTTTCTCCCTCGCCAAGTGGGATTGGACCTTGCGGGATAGCTAGGCTGGGGATGTTGGACAGCGCCGATGATATGCGCGATGAGCGACGGTCCTCTTTTACTTCTGGAAATGAAGCAAAATCGTTGTGTTCAGCAGGAACTTCAGGGAAGGCATTCCAATCATCGGCCATTATGGAACCTTTCGAGTAATGCCATTTGGATCAATGAACACGGTGCCGCTGGGAAGCTTTTTGGCATCCTCAACTGATTTTACCTGAACAGGTGCTGCCGGTGCTGCGGGCTCGTTCGATGCTGCGGGCGAAGCTGGTCTTGCAGTCGTAGTGGCCGGGGTTGCCGGTGCAGTAGCCCCAGTCTTTTTACCACCCGTAGGATCGTACCCATACTCACCGTATGTCTGATACAGACTACGTTTGATATCAGGTGACATGTCCTTAAATGAGGGAATGCTGTTCAATCCTTGAGCAACGTGTGTTTTGATGTTCGGTGCATTATTCCGATCATATTGCGTAAGGAATTGAGCCGGGGACATCCGAGAATGTTTATCTGTGTAGGCAGTATCACGTTGGTGAATGTAGTCCATTTCGCCAAGCGTCCTACCGATTAGGGCATATGTTGCTCCCGGATCAAGAGTCGGCGCAGCTACCGTTTGTTTCAAGGTATCCATACCGGCCTTTGGAGCACGAAGGAGATTGTCTTGAGCAATCTGACTGACAACTTCTGTCATTGCAATTTTCATTGCTTCGTCAAAATTGCCAGCATCGGCTGATTTGGCAAAGTTTGATCCAAAGATTCCTTTACCCCAACTATTAAGTTCAGCCATTGCAGGAGCAGCACGGCCACCAGCATACTGGCTATAAATGTCAGCAAGCCGTTCAAGGTTTGCACGACGTAAAGCGTATCCCTCGTTACGTTTTGTAATTTCCTTCAAATAATCGCCGGATTGAGCGACAACTTGACGATTGGTTTCCTTGTTAATGTCTCCTTGGTAGTCCGCCGCCTTGTCAAGAAGGGTATCCAGCCGGGTCCGTTCTTGCTGGGCAAGGGCGTCAGCCTGTGTTGCCCCCGCAGAGTTACCCATTGACGACAGTTTGGCAGACCGATCCTTAAAGAAATCAATCTTTTGCTGAATCTCAGCCGCGTTGATTCCAGCCTCTTTGGGGTTCTTGGCATAATAGTCGCGCAATTGTCCCAAGTTCATTGTGGACAAGTCAACGACACCGGTACTTGTTCCCTCAGTGCTTGCAGCGCCTTCCTTTTGCTTTCCGGGCTCTACCGGCTTTTCTGTCCCCGTTGTCGGTTCCACGGTACCCTGCGGTTGCGTACCCGGTTTAACCGTTTGCTGACCGGGTTTTTGTGTGACAGGGGGGCCGACGCGGGAATCCGAGACTGGACCCAATCCGTACTGTTCTGGATCAAGGCCCATTTTCTTAAACATAATGGCCGTTGAGGACCGAATCTGATCTGGGGTAGCATTTGCGCCGGTCAACTTGTTGTGGAACACCACATTGTTGTTGGCATCAAGGCTCTCAGCATATTGATTCTTAACGATATCAAAGATGTTTTTAGCCATCTCCATGTTCTGTTTACGGTTTTCCGTATACCCACCGACACCGCCGAGGATACCTTCACCGATAGCCGTGCCAAGAAACGGACTCTTGGAGGCCAGCATTGACCCTATGAATGACAGGGCAGGAACCACATAATTTGAAGATGTCAGTTTGTCGCCAATCGAGTCAAAGAGACCCGGCTCTTTATTGCGGTACTGAGCTTCGCTTGCACCCTCTGCCGGACGGTCAGCATTACCAGATGATACACCCGGTTTTTTGAGAGCTGCCCACGTTGAGGACAAGGCTCTTTTGATTTCTGGTGTGACACCGTTTTTCTGAAGGTCTTCATCTAAATCGCGACCGGTGTTTGCTTTATAATCATTAGACGCAAGAGCCCAAGTTGCGGCATCTTGATACGGTTTTGTCATAGGAGCGCCACCAGTGGTGCGGTTCCATGTGTCGTATATAAACTGACCAGCGCCAGAAGCTGATGACGTTCCGCCCTTTGCGGGCTTCCGACCCGGATGTGGCCCGTTGATGTCAAAAGTTTCCTCTCCGCCATTTCGAATGTCATAACGGCCACCACTTTCGGGGCCGTAGATGGCATTGATCATCTCTTGGCGATGAGCGGGCATGTCTTCTTTGTTCTGAGGTGCAATCTTGTACCGTGGTGCGGCTTCTCGGTCCTCGGCAGGAACAACAAGACCCGGTTCCACTTTTACCGGAGCAGAAGCCTCAACCGCGCCAACCGCTGGCAAGTCAGCTTCCGCAGAATAATCAGGGATGACAGCTTCAACCGTAGCTGGAGAACTACCGACGACGTTCCCGTCCTCACCGTCATGGTGCTCGCGCGGCACCAGACCACCTTGGTAGTAGCTGTTTTGGTTAGCCGCATCCTGTGTGGCACGATGATAATCGACCATCTTCAGGCCGCGACGGTCTTCCGCCACTGCTTCAGGGTGGGTCCTTTCCACGTTCTGGGCCAGAAGCCCCAGTTGGGTTTTGCCATCGCCAAAGTCGTAACGATAGATAGGCTGACCGTCGTGAAGCTCGCCAACCTGTTCCTTGTTATGTTTGACACGCTCGTCTGACATTGCCATGAGCATTGGCAGGAATTCCATGATGGCACTACCGGCACTGGCTACCGCACTAGCGGCCCCGGCTGCATTCTTGATGTCACCCATCGTGCTGCTTTGTTGGCCCGGAAGCTGTCCGGGTTTGATCATCTCGTACTCTTTATCACCGTCCTTAAGGACATCCGCCAGCGGGTCGGCACTCGGTGCATATGGGTTGATTTCACCGCCGTCAGCATAACCGCGTGGCACAAGGCCACCCTGAGCAAACATGGCAGAAAAGAAGTCAGTAGCCTTCCCAGCGATATCACCCGCCGCGCTACCCATATCCTTGACGCCCTTGGCCGCGTTAACGACCCCGGCAGCATCCTTGATGTCTCCCATTGTTGTGCTTTGGGAAGGAAGTTGACCCGGCTTAATCAGTTGATGACTGGCTGGTGCTCCGCTCTGGATGGCACTACCAAGTGGGTCGCTGCTGGGTGCGTAAGGATTGATGTCTCCGCCAAGAGCATACCCTTGTGGGACCAAGCCGCCGCGATAGAAATCTTCTCCGGGGATGTAAAAACCCGCGCCAGTGCTGTCAAACGCATTTGGCTCGTACAAGTCAGAACTGGTCTTAACTGCGCCTTCCGCCCGTACATCTGGGTTAACCTTGGCGGGTTCGGTCTTTGCCACAGTGGTCGCTGCTGGGGCAGGAGTTTTTGCGGTTTCTTCTGGCTTCTTCTCAAAAAGCTTACCAATGTCAGTCTTGGCCTCTTTGCCAAACTTGTACATGTCGGCAATGCCCTTACCCGTGCCAATAGCAGACGCCAAGTCAGACTGACGTTGAGCCGGGAGTCCGCCAGCAGTGGCAAGTTTTGGCACGGGAAGGTTTGCCGATGGGATGATCCCGCTCCCACCCGGAGTACCGGCACCGGCACCCTTGCTCCCATACAGGCCAGACTGTCCAAACGGACCAAAAGACTGCTGCTGCGCTGCAAGAATGGCACGAAGGTCTTCACCGCTGACCAACCCGCCGCCGTCAGCATACCCGCCACGAGAGAACTCACCCGGAGCATTGACCGCACCGCCCATAGACTGATGGGCCATTTCAGCCGAATCATCCGTGGCATTCCGATAGTCAACCTTGAGGTACCCACTCTGGGGGTCCTGCTCGACAGCTTCCGGCTTCCGATCCAGCACATTTTGCGCGATCAGACCCAGTTGTGTTCTGCCATCACCGTAATCGAACCGATAGATCGGCTGGCCGTCGTAAAGCTCACCGACATGCTCAATGTTGTCTTTGAGGCGTTCGTCAGAGAAGATCGAACCCGGCTGCGTCGTGGTCGTGGTCGAACCAGAAAGAGCACCAGTTCCCATCGCGATATTGGCAAGGAATTGAGCCTGTTGGTACGGATACCCACGCTCCTGAAGGAATTGTTGATACTTGGCAGTGTCCAAGGCTTGGTTTGTTTGCTGTTCCGCAGTACCGGCAGCCAGTTTTGCCTGAGCGCCTTGGAGAGCCGCGCCCTGAGCACCCGTGCCAAGAGCCGCAATTTGCTGACCACCTTGCAATCTACGGGCAAGATCGGACGCCACAACGCCCTGTTGTCCAGTTGCCGTCTGAACAGCCTGATTGTACCCTTGTTGGTACAGTGGAGCGATAGCCTGTGCTGTTGCAAGTTCCTGCTGACGACCAAGATTTGCCCGCTCTAAACCAACGCGGTCGCCACCGAAGGCACCGGCACGAATAGCCTGAGACTGTTGGGTTGAACGCTCTTGGCCCTGTTGCTGCTGGAGAGCTTTAAGCGTCGGGTCAACAACGGCTTGAGTGTATGGATTCTGGTAATACTGAATTTGCTGCTGGGTTAACGGGCCGACATCTTTTATGCCACCTAACGTCAGGTCCGTACCAGCCTGAAAGTATCCTTGGGCTAGGTTCGATGAGTTATTGATATCTCCAATGGCAGAAGTCTGCGTTGGGGTCAGCCCCGCAACAAACTCTCCGCCATATTGCTGGAATGGAGTCTGAGCAACAGTCTCAGCCCTCGCATTGACCGCGTTGTACCGAGCCAGAACTTCTGGTGGGATTTGGACAGACTGCGTGGATTGAGTTGTCTTGCCGCCACCGCTCATTTAGTTCACTCCGCAGCCGCCCGGTTCGATCCTGTACGAGCATTATACAGGAAAAACGCACCGCTTGGTTTTCCAAATTGACGTTCATATAAGCGAACTTTGGCTTCTGTCCGATGATTGGACAAAACCCCGATAATGAGAGGAATCTCAAGCGTATCAGCCACTTGCTTCGAAAACTCACAAAGATGCCTAGCCCGGCCCCCTTTTGCGCTTCGAAAGTTAGGGTGGATGAAAATCGCCTTCTCCTCAAGAACTTGGCTATCACTGTACCACATAATACCAATCCTGAGAAGGACAGCGCCCTCCAAAGACCCGTCTTTGCCGTCGATTACGCCGACCAGACCCTTGTCCAGATTGAGTGCGGGCCAAATTTCCTTCAGTAACCGTGCCGGATTTGGGGCTACGAACCCATTTTCGTCGCAAGCTGACATGGCAAGGTCCATAACCTTGTGTACGTCACTTGGTGTTCCCATTCGAATTTCTGGCTGTGCTGACATAGTATCCCCTGTTCCTAGTCACGCTTTGGCCCCGGAAGCTTTTGCAGGGTTTTGATCGTCATCGCCCGCATTTTGTTTACAAAATCATCCAGTTCCTCATGGCCGTTATCAATATTCCCATTTCCCATACTTGTCACGACTTCTGGAGAAATGACAAATTCCCCACCGGCAGCAACAATTGGTACAAGCTCCCCGGTATACCCACCGGCAGCAAAGGATGCTGGCGTACCGCCATACTGGTTTGTGATATTGTTCATGATCTTGAACCCAGCCATCGTGTTCCCTTCGCCCATCGCGGAAATAATGTCAGCAGGGATGACATAAGCTCCTGACGGAACGTGCATGGGGAGATGGTCAGTGCGACCGGCGACCGGACTGTGAATCGGACCAACGTGTGGTGTCACTTTGGCAGTCTGAGGAGCGACCTTAGCCGTGCCAAAAGAACCGCCAAATGCCTTTCGGGGCTTCCTAGCCTCGCTCAGGGCAATTGCTATCGCCTGTTTTTGCGGTCGGCCAGACTGGACCAGTTCACCAATGTTGGCGCTGATAACCTTTTGGGAATGTCCTTTGGCGAGTGGCATGGCTTATCCCAACGAGTAAGTGACATTGATGGACTGCCCGGTGCCGGGCGTAATGACAAGTCCGCTTGTGAACACTTGACCGGATCGATAGATGCCAACCGTGGCTGGCGTTGCCATAAGCGCAGACGACGCTGGCACGGATGTCGATGCCGTGTAGTTGGAAACCAGACCAGACGCGCTCCCCGCCACCACCACAGAAACATTCACGAGGTAGCCCTTGCCGGTAACCACAAGCGTTGCTGCGGTGACTGTGGCTGATGTGACCGTGCCAAGCCCACGCAGGGTTGCCTGACCAAGCGTATTGATGGCAACGACGCCGTTCTTTTGGGCGGTAAGAATGTCATCAAGTGATGCAGCCATCAGTATTTCCCGTCAGGTTGTACGCGATAACGGATATTCCCAAGACGCCAAAATGACCCGATGTCGTTGCTTTCAATCTTGATTGACACAAGGCGACCCCGAAAACGAGGGGTGATGTAAGTTGTGGCCTCAATCAGCGTATACGGACCATATTGTTTCGGTGTCTGGCCCGGAAAATCCGTCACATAGAATGTCAGAAGGACGTTAGCTCCTTGGGCACCACCGTAGTAGCCCCACTTCATATCCGGCCAAACTTGGTCCACAAACATCTTCATGTCTGCTTCGTTCAGGACAAAATATCCGGTCTGGAATGACGATGTCATTGCAGTGCCGTCACTGTCCGTCGATGTTTCATGTTGGTATATATAGGTGCTCGTATCCGCGCCAATAGGCGGTCCAAGAACCGACTCATTGATCCATGCCGTCCGGGCAAGCGACCCGAAATCCCATTGATCAAGAATTACGTTATATTTGACATAATGGCTGACCTCGCCGCCGTTGCTCTTGGTCGGGTAGAACCAAGAAATCTCGCCAAACCGGCTGTTGGCAGCAATTCGGATTTTGTCATATTGCGCCGTATCAAGGTCTTGGAAAATGACATCCCAAATTGGACACCTGATTGGCTCCGGGCCGCTACCGCTCATCCGATAAAACTGGCTTTGGCCCATCCAATAAACGATGCCGCCCATTGATGTGGCAGCTTTCTCACCGATTAGGCCGCATCCGGTCCCTAACTCATTGAATTGATAGATGTACGGCTGTCCGACGTACTGCATCGCCCAGACACCAAGGTCTGTCCAGACAAGTCCCTGTTGGGCTGCTTGGATGCACTGGATGACGCGCGATCCCTTGGGAATGCGGTAGGACCCAGCTTGGTTCGTAAGCGCCGGAATCCACTGGTCATAGTTCTCAACATCGCACCAACGGATTAAAAGAGGGTCCGATATGCCGGTAAAGGTGCTGCCCCATGCCACAATTTGACGCTGCGGCATGGCAACAAACGCGCCCTGATTGGTAGACGGTGCATTTACAATGATCTGGGCTGTTGGGTTCCCACTTGTAGGGTCCCATTGGAAAATTGGATCGCCCTTGGGGTTTGCGATGAGGATTTGGCCCCAGTTGTCCAAGGTCCAATCTGTGGCATTGATCGGAGTACCGGTGATAGCTATTGGCGGTATACCCGTGCCATAACTGCCTCTTCCATACCCACCGATGCCGTATCCAGTCCCCGCAGGAAGAGGGCCGATGCCGATATAGTAGACGTAATGGGCGTTGCCGCCGTTCATGTATCCAGTTGTTGTCGATGAGGCTTTGTTTTGGGCTGTGATGACAAACGTGTTCGTTGTCACACTTAAGACTGTGTAATTTCCATAGAATGTAATGCCGCCGACAGTCGTTGCGACAAGAACCGGGAAGGTAGCTCCGGGGAAATAATCGTGGTTAGCCAGCGTGACTGTTACCGAACTGGATGAGCTTGTTGTGGCAAATTGTGGAACCAAGCCAAAGGGCGCTACCGTTGTGGTAGACGTTGCGTAATCTGGCTCACCCAAAACATTTGTGGCAAGAATTTTATAAGTGTTTGCTGCACCACCGGGATTGTAGCATTGGTACTGACCAAACAAAATTAGCCCGCCGACGCTGATCTGCGTCTGGATGTCTACGACGGTGTATGCGTTTGCGTTACGCCCCGCATCGGTAATCGTGACTTCATTGCTACCGGAAACTGTTTCTGCTTTTAAGGCAACATTGACCGTAGTTGTTTGAGGAGTGAGGTCAACCGCGCCACCAGAAACAATAGCTTCAAGCGCGCCGCCGCCGCCAGCCGGGACGCCTTCTGCCCCAACGCCGAGATAAGAGTTGCCATTTGTATCTTCCCATGCCCAAAGGCACCTAACAATGGAGCCGATGGTATTCGCATAAAACTTTGTCCAGCCACCAAGTTTCTGAACTAACCCGCCCAAAGTCCTGTCCGGGACAAAACGAATAAGCTGACTTTCCGAGATAGCCGCCTCGTTGAGAGCCGGTGTCTTCGTCTGGTCAACCCCCGGAAGAATCTTAAAGGCGCTGTGTGGCATGTGTTAGCCCCGCGATGGTGTTGCGATGGTCGCTGGGGACTGCGAAGACCAACCTGAAGAATCGAACTTCTTGCGAGCCTCTTCAATAACGGCACTCTTCAGCAAAGCTTGATACTGGCTTTCGTATGAAACGGCCATTTGCGGGTCGTCATTGGCGCGGCCAAAGTTCCGTTGGTAGGCGCTGACGTAGATCATCGAGGCCATGATGAAGGTCTCGGGCAGGTAGAGGCTGATGAAGGTTGTCGATGCGCCCTTCGCCACAGATCCAACTGTGGTCGCCGTCGTGGCTGACGTCGAGACCGTGACCGTCGTGAGGCCAGTCACGGTCACAGTGAAGGATCCATTCCATGCTGTCGGCGAGAAGCTGGACAGCCAGATGGTCTGACCAGTTGTCAGACCGTGGTTCGAGGCGAATGTGATATTTCCGCCAGTCGTCGCAGAAATGATCGCAGGCATATATCCGAGAGAGTTCGGTCTGTAGGTGCCCACAACCTCAACGGGATATGCTTGATCCGGCACTGGCCCGACGAAAAACAAAGTCTCGTTAAACGGCACGAAGTACTTTGGCGCGGCTCTGTTAGCCGTAAAGGAGGACCCGTAAACGGCGTCAAGGAACTCCTTCGTTGTGGGAAGGAGAGGGGTTCGGGCGCACAAATCTGGGTCGTTAGTGGTCGATGCGTTGCTGCTTCCGTCAATCGTCCCAGCAGTTGTCATGCTGCCAGTGGTTGTACTGGCATATGACACAGACCCAGCCGACGAGTTCACCACGAGGTAGGTACCGTTGTACCCAGAAGGCACCATCCCAGAGACAACGATTGTTTGACCGGCAGAGAACACATAAGTGCTGGAGTATGTGAGGGTGGCGTTAGTTCCGTTCCCAGAAGCGCCTGTCACGTTTAAAACGGGTGGACCGGTCAACAGGTTGATTTGCTCACTGACAACAAAAGTCCCCGTAGCGGCGTCACTGTTGGAGGACAGATTGATGTTGAACGACAGGTTTCTATTTCCCGGAGTCAAAACAAAGCTGGCACCGTGCAGGGATGTGGAGGTGAACATAAAGTCAATGTCACGATACATCCGGTTTTCGGCGTAGGAAATCATCTGCGGTAGAATCGTCAGGAAGGCCGGGTCCGTCTCCTCAACAACCGCCATTGTCGCGATTTGCGTAATGTAGCTGGTTGATCCAGCCACAGTGCCATCATAGGACATAGGGGTTGTCATATCGGTAACTCCAGTCTTTGTGACCTATAACACATTTAAGCAAATTTAGCATACGCTGAAGCCAGTTTTTGATCATACTGGTTCTTGGCGTACTGAGGGCCGTTATAGCCCTTTGCGAAACCCGCCCAGTTCTTTGAGGCAAGCTCGTCTTGAAGACCGGCATTCTTAATGAAAGACGCCATTTGGCGCACCTGTCCCGCCTCGCTCTCGCAAGCTTCAGACACCATTTCGCGGACTGACGCACATCCAGCCAACTTGTAATTTGACCCCATGATCTGACCCAGACCCCACGAAGTTGACAAAAGAGCAGCCTCTTCATCGATAGCGCAAGCGCGTTCAATTTCTGAGTAAACCGCATCTGAGCCCTTTGGGTACGGTTTTGTTCCCCATTTTTGATAAGCCAACCCTTCAGCCTCTGCATTGGCACGGAGACCCGGAGCGTCCTTTAAATGTTTATAGAAGTGGTGGCGTTCAAAGAGAGCCTTTGGGCGACCGGCCTTGTCAAATCCAGAGCCAGCGGCCTCAACAGCGATCACCGCCCGGAAAGCTGCGGGTTCAACACCTAAGTCCTTGGCAATGCTATCAATTTCAGACTGGTCTAGTTTCCGTGCTGCGCCCGTGAAGTCCATCACTTGTCTCCCGACCTTGCTGCCATTGCGTCAGTTTTGGCCTTTGAGCCAGCCGACGATCCATAATAGAAGTTTACCACGCCCGTCCAAGCCGTCCCCAGCGCACCAAGCATCATCAAGAGGGCTTCCGTGCCATTTTTAGGCATACCATTGATGAGCATCCAGATAAGGATACCAAAGAAACCGACCGTGATGATCAGCGCGAGAATGCGGGGTATCCAGTCATTCGTCTGCATCTGCATCTTGCGAGCACTGTCGCGGTCCCCGGAACTGATGCGTTCGAGGTCAATGTCTAGTTCTTTCATGCGAACTTTGAAATCGGCGTCAATTTTCTTGATCTCGGACAATTGCTCCGGTGTCGCTGACTGGATGGCAGTGGCTACGTCTTCTGCTGTGCCGCTTTCGTGGCCTAAGAGGACGTTGGACAATGTCTTAACTGCCATTCCAGCTAATGGTCCGCCAAGAGCAGTCGCAATCGTGGGTGCAACTTGTCCAAGGAGGGGTCCAAATGTTTTCAACAGGTCCATTTATTTCCCCTCAATGCTGAATGTCAGGTTTTTGTGGTCCGGGTACGCAATCACAACATTGCCTTCTGGGCACTTGTACATGATGCGAGCAATCAACTTCGCGTTGCCGGGAGCGACGCTTTCGGGGCTTTCAACGGTCATCGTGTAGCCGAACTTGTCCACGGTTGGACTAGCCGGGCCAGAAAACTTTGCGACGGACGGGAACGCCTTGTGAACCATGAAATCTGAGTCGCGCACCTCAAGGCTAAAATCTTCAACCGTGCAGTCGTCACGAATTTTCTGACGGGCTACGATAACCTTAAACTGCCCGGAAGCTGGACCGCTGGTGATGCTGAAGTGATCAGCGTCCCACTTAAGAATGTCCTTGGGTGGCAACTTTACCTTATCGTATAGGGAATAACCACCGCCAATCATCGCCATGATCGCAGTCACGGCTGCAACAGGTTTGATGATGGCGTCGGTTTCGATCATTTGTCGGCCTTCGCGTCTAACTTGTCATAGATTCGCTGAACCATGTCCTCTATATGTTTCATTGTTATGTTGAAGTCATCTTTTGATACATACGACTTGGGTAGGTCTACCTCAATTCGGTGAAGGTCGCTTTGAAGGGACTTCACAGCCCCCCAAAGTTCCCTAGCAAGCCACCCAAGAGTTGCTAAGGCCACACCCAGTGACAAGTTTATGGTGGTCTGCATATCCATACTATCCAGCCTTTTGACCATCCGGGTGCATTTCGGCTTGAATATACTCTAAATTACCCTTTAAGCGAAGGTCATCCGGCTCAAAATCTAGTGCTTTTTTGGCCTGTTCTAATGCCAAATCCTTCATCCCAAGGTGCCAAGCAGAGATACTGGCTAGGTCGTGCGCCCAATAGCCCCAAACCGCAGGGTCACAGGTGTACACCAGTTGCTTGTCAATGATCTGAAGCGCCCGCATGGATGCCGCAAAGCACTCCGCCCAGCGGCCCTGACGGTACATGATCATGGCAAGTTCACACCACGGCTCACGGGTATTGGGTGCCTCGCCAGAAGCCATGTAATACCATTTTTCAGCATCAACAGTCTGACCAAGCTCGTTATAACACTTGCCTAAAAGACGCATGGCATAGCAGCGTTCGTTCTGCCATGTGGCACGGGGCAGCTTTAGGTAGCTGTGAAGGGCCGCAATGGCGTCATCCCACCGGGCATGGAACGTCAGTTCACGAGCGTAATAAAAGGCGTTTCGCGGGCAATCGGGGTCTTCTTTGACCGACAACTCCAGCAGATCAAGATACTGCCCACGGCTTTTGGTCGGGTCTGGGTGATGAGAAACGAGCAGAAAGTCCGTATCGGCCCAGACTTCCTCGATTCTTCCGTCAGGTACGGGATATTCATGGCACGGGTGATGCCAGTGGTATCCGTGTCGCGCATGGATTTTTTCGTACTTGAATCGGATTCCGCAGCCCCAGTCGAACATGTACCGGAGACGGGTGGTTTTTCCAAGTTCCCAAACACGCTCAATCTCCTCGCGCCAACCCGGTTCCATCAACTCATCAAGGTCTAATGAGATACAGACATCAATGTCACGAGGAATCAAGGATAAAGCAGAGTTGCGAGCGTGATCGAAGCGCCAAGGAGTAATGCAGATGCTATGGACCACCGCGCCAAAAGAACGTGCCTTCTCTACCATGCCATCTGTAGAGCCTGTGTCAGCAATGAGGACGAGGTCTGCCCCCCTTGCCGACTCCATGAACCGCTCGACAAACTGCTCTTCGTTCTTGCTGATTGCGTAGACACAGATTTTCATTCTTAACCCCCCAAAGTTAAGTCAGACTTGTCGGTGTGACAAATAGCTATTCGGCGTCTGGGGCCGGTGTTTCTTCAATGACAGCCGGGGTTTTGGCCGCAATCTGAGCGTCACCCTCTGCCTTGATTCGTTCAATTAGAACCTGAACTTCTGCATATGGGCGTCCACCCAAAGCCTGAAGGATGGCGTTGACCTCTTCCACCAAGAATTTGAAATTCAGCTCCATGCTCTTCCCCTTTTCAAAGGCCCAACCATTGGGCGGTTTATTTCTACCCGCATCGCCGCGACACGCAAGCGTCAGACCGGCGCACCCTTCACGATGTTCACAAACCGGCTATTCGGCTCCAACGCAATAAATTCATGCGCTTGGCCGGACCTCCAGTCGATAACGTCCCCAGCCCTGCCAACCATCTCCCACCCGTTGCCGTGTACCCTGAAAGAGCCACGCGCCACGATTGTGATGTGGACATCGTCCTCGCCATGATCGTGCATGGGGAGAATATCGCCCACCTCCGGTGCGTCATAGATTGCACCGTTTAGGCTCCCGTAGGTGAGGGGCTTTGTCTGGAGCATCAGGCCACCGTTGGCCCATTGCCACCCAGCACTTCAGAGGGAGGAATAGGGGTTGGAGGGATAGGGCAGGCATCAATTGGGTCATATGCACCCGTATTGATCTGATCAATTATCCAGATGTTTACGGGCGCAGGGTCACCGCTGCGCGCCGTATAGGGAACTGCATTTTCCCAAGTTTTGGTCCAATCATCAAATAGATCAATGGTGCAATTATATGCACCATCCTGCCACCGACAAATGACCGTGAGATTTTTTACATTATCCATTTTTCCCCTCACGCTGTGCGCTGAAACAGATATTGAGTGTAAGTGTCGCAGCCTACTGTTCTAGCTGTGGCGGTCGCGCCGCGACTTCTCCAAGTTCCAGTCAAGGTTGCAGAACCAGAGCCTGTAGAGCTATCAGCAAAAGACCCGCCTCCCCCAGTAGTTGGGGGCGACCAAATCGTCTGGCTTGCGTTAACCAGTCGGCTAACATTAGTGTTAATAACGGCTATATAAGACCCAATCGGGTAACTTGTGTTGTTTTGCGTGGTGCCTGTGTAAAAATCTTGGCTGACAGTCACCGCGCCCGTCGCCCCGGAAACAGTTATGCCGTTGCCCGCAACCAGTGACGTTACATGAGCAGCCCAGCTTGTGACGCCAGCCCCGTCCGTGGAAAGGACGTAGGTGCTCGTCCCCGCCGAAACTGGCAAGGTCATGGTCCAAGCCGCCGAAGCAGACGCGCTGGACTGAATGGTCGTGGAGCGTCCCGCCGCAGCCAGATTGGCAAGTACAAGGGAGCCCGCCACTGAGTTTTGCACACCAAGGGTCAGTGCTGCGGTGCTGATCGTGGCATTGGGGTTGCCCGACACCGCAGTGCCGGTCGCCGCGTAGTAGGTGAGTTGGCCTGATGTGCCGGAATTGACTGTACCACCCCCGCCGCCGCTTGCCGCAATAGAAATAGACCCCGCACCATTGGTAATCGTAATGCCACTGCCCGCCGTCAGCGTTGTGCGGGTAAACCCTGTGCCGTTGCCAATGTCCAGCGCGCCGTTTGCGGGCGTAGAGGAGAGGCCGGTGCCGCCACCGGCAATCGGAACCAGACCCCATGCGGCAGTACCGCCGCTAACGGTTAAAGCTTGTCCAGTTGTGCCAATGGCGAGGTTTGTGGTCGTGCTGCCACTCGCGCCGACAACTATGGTTCCAAGTGCCGTGGTTGTCTGCCCGGTGCCGCCACCGGCAATCGGAACCTGACCCCAAGAGGGCGCGGCGCTCGTTGTCGCGATGAGAACCTGACCCGTAGTTCCGGCTGCGGTATTGCCCATAGCCGTCGTAGACGAACCATAGATAACGCCGTATTGGGTGAGGGCGGTTGATTGTCCTGTGCCACCGTATGCGATGCCGATGGTAGTGCCGTTCCATACACCCGCGCCAATGGTTCCAACGGTTGTCAGAGAGGAAGTGACAATGCCAGAATTAAGCGACGGTCCGGTAAGGGCCGATCCCGCTACTGAGCTTTGAAATGCCAAAGTCCCAAGCGTTCCACCCGTGCCAATATTCAGCGTCGAGGCATCAGTGCCCGCCAATGTCAGCGTGTTGCTGACGGTCAATGTCTTCGAAGTCGTGCCACCGGCAACAGTAAATCCGGTTGCAGCCGCTGTTAGGGTCAGGCCGTTGACACTGGTGGGCGTAATCACACCGAGAGTCAGGCTGATGGCGGGTGTCGTTGTGGGGTTAGCGACCGTACCGGAGACGCCAGCATTTGGCGAAACCGATACAGTTGTAACGCCTCCACCCGTTGGACCAGTAGGACCCGCAACAGTTGAGGCCGCACCTGTTGGACCAGTTGCTCCAACTGCACCCGTTGCACCCGTAGTTCCAGCAGGACCGGTAGGACCAGCAACAGTCGATGCGGCACCAGTTGGACCGGCGGCTCCGGTTGGACCGGTAGTTCCCGCAGGGCCGGTAGGACCGGTAATGGAAGTAAACGCACCACTATCAATCCACGCCGTGCCATTCCAAACGTACAGATGGCTGTCTGACAGAACTAGGTAGGCGTCATTAACCGTGTTTCCTGTTGGGGGAAGTGCTCCAACGGTAGCAACAGACCCCTTATATACAATGGTCCCACCTTGGGAGCCGGTCGGACCAGTCGGTCCCGGAGTAAATGAAGCAGAGCCGGTCGGACCTGTTGGGCCGTTTGTGCCATTTGCACCGGCAACACCCTGAGCACCCTGCGGTCCTGTAGAGCCAGTGGGTCCAATAATGCCCGTGGGGCCAGTCGGGCCATTGGGGCCGGTAGGTCCAACGTTTCCTTGAGCGCCCTGAGCGCCCGTGGGGCCGGTAACGCCGATGGGGCCGGTTGGGCCTGTTGCACCGATGGGGCCGGTTGGGCCTGTTGGCGCGGCAGGAGCTAGATTCGCAATTTGCTGGGAGGTGACGCGGACAGAGGTTCCAGACTGGACGGCCTCAAGCTGCTCTGTTCCGGTGAGGGAAGTAGCAACGGGGAGGTTCGGGATTTGCACTGAAGCCACGGTTCTACCTCGTCAACGGTTTGAACGTACTATACCCTAATTTCTGAAACTTTCACCCCATTTATCAAAGGGTTCCAGTCTTAGGAATCTCAGTGAACCCATACGGCACACTGGGGTCATTGATGAGATAGCCACCGGAAGTGTATGCACCGGAGAACACTGAACCGTTCAGGGAGATTGTGGTCAGGTCCACAACCGTGATGACCCATGAGCCGTTGGCCGCAGTGACACCCAAAACGCCACCCACGATGACATTTTGGTTTGTGATGAACCCATTGGTGTTTACCACGGTCAGATAGATCACGCCGCCGGTATTGAAGACGTTGGTGATGACCCGATAACTGACAGCATTGGGGTCGGTGCCCGGAAGCTGGTTTTTGCCACCGGGAGCTTCACCGGTCTGCTGGGTAACACGATTGTTGCTTGTGGCAGAACTTCCAGCAGTTGTGACACGGGTATCACCACGGGGAACCGGGATGCCTGTTGTCGGACTGACAATATCCGCGCCAGAAACTTGTCTGCGGTCAGTCTCATCCCACGCATACGGCTCGACACGCGGGTTCATCACCGGCATCGGATCGGCAGGAACGACAATGGCACGAAGTTGCTGCTGAGGCTCATCATAACAAGTTTGACAGACCAACATCTTCTTGTTGATCAGAGACGCACCGGCCCAGTCGTATTGGAAACTGAGGTCCGAATGATTGTAACGAAAAGCGCAACGATCACATATGGCGTGAGCGCGCGGGTTCTTAGGGTCTGTTTTGGCTCGGCCCGAACGGGATGCGTACCCCATGACAATTCCTTACCTGAAGTAACCGGAAATCATCGGGGAAATGTACTGTTGCGCGGTTTCAATGTTCTGATCCGCAGCAATCTGGTACGATTCATCAGCCAGTGGCTTCAGGAGAGTAACCTTATCTGGAGCCCAGATCATGGCAAGGCGAGAAGCCAGCCCAAAGGCAAATGCTTCCATCCACAAATACGGAATATCGACCGTGGTACCGTTGTTTAACTCAGAATCCTGCATCTGAGTGACGCGATAATAACTGAGGGTTGCGGGTCCGTTATCAACATTCGGAACCGGCCAAAGCGTGATAGTGGGTGACAGAAGTCTGTCAAACCAGAAAACCGTTGGAAACCCCTGCTGATTTTTGTTTGGGTATGAGGCATATTCTGTGCGTGACACTGGCATAATGATGCGGTCGATGTCGGCACCACTTTGGTTATTTGACACATACGCATCCAAAATCATGACAGTCTTGGAGTCCACTAGGTAGGTCGCCGTGCCAGTAACCAGTGTTGTGGTGACAAGGTCCACTTTCCAGAGGTTCACACCCATGTTGGCCCACCTAGCACACAGCATGTTCGACGCCATGCGCGCCGACTCCATATGCTCTTGAAGCAGAGAAGTGTTTCTCAAGCCGACGAGGTTGTAGGAATAAAGTACGATTTCTCCCAATGACGGCGAAAAATTATAAGTTCCCGACGTTGTCATTTTGCCGACTCCAATCTTCTTTTGGCTATAGAGGCAACTCTTTTTTCAATGGTTTCTTTAGATTGTTTTTTTCCTGTCAGGGTTTGAGAGATTTTTGCACGCTGTTCTTTTGATATTATTTTATTTTTTGATTTTTCGGACATTAATTTTTTAGTAGCTTCTGAATGCCGCATACCCTTGCGCGCAACAGAAACAGCCTGACGCGCTTCAGGATTTTCTTTATAAAACTTTGTCATTGATTGCGACATTTTTTCTTTTGTTTCGGAAGAAGTTACCCTCGCCCTTCTGGCTTTTGAAAGCTTCTCAATGTGCTCAGGCGAGAATTTTTTACCACGATGGGCTAAACCTATTCTTAACCTATGTTCAGCTGAATGCGGGCCTCGCTTGACGCCTATTTTTTTGTCTGACATTTTTTGTTTAGAGGCATCAGACATCCTCAACCCGGTAACACCCTCCCCGCCATCTGTAACGTTTGCTAAGTCAACGCCAGCTTCCCGCCAAAAACTGATACGCTCAATCTCTAGCGCAAACGCATCAGCCTCTGACAGCCCAGTTGCCACCATCCTCACCTCAAGTGCCGAGCCAATACGCGACAATTTGGCAACGATAGCCTTATGGTGACGGTTCCGGCCTTTCATGGAATACGCACGACCGGCCCTACCCTTACCCACGTAAAAGCATTCATCGCGGTCTAGCCGCCAATGCTCGTATACGTAAAAGGTTTCACCGTTTGCCATTTTTACGCGGGGCCAGATTGAACAATCTTAGCTGTGATCGTGCCAGCATTAGCCGACGCATTCACCGAAATTGCTCGACAGGGGATGGTAATGGCCCCAGCAATGGCCGCAGACCCAGAAGTAAAGTTTGGAGCAACGAACCATGCGGCAGAGGCGGCTGAGTAGCCCGAAGCAGTTGGGTCATCTAGCGAATATTCAACAGTAAATGTTGCCGTCGAACTGATCGAGACCGCAACGCCGATGTTGAATGGTGCTTGAAAGTCATCAACCACGCAGATTGAACTACGACCAGTACCCGTTTTTGTAATTGGTGTGTATTGCATTTCACTTCCCTTTCGCGCGGGCAGCAGCCGCGTTGTCAACCAAATTGGGATAAGGTCGCCCAGCAGCCCTTGCCATAGCCTTGGCCGATTGAGTCTGTTTGCGGCTCAAATGCTTTTTCTCGGCATCTTTAGGTGCTTTGGTTTCCCAAAAGGGCTTGTCCATTTTAACAGTCCCACTTTTTAAGGGCTAGATTCACCCGGCTATCTGGATCAGCAGCCTTGGCAGACCCTGTCAGCTTACGCTTGAGTCCTGTCATCCTACTACAAAAATTGTCTTTGCGCGAGCCGCCTTCTGGTTGCGGACGCTTTATATCGTGGCCCGCTGCCTTTAGAGAGGCTCTACCCTTATCGTTTAGCCCGCCGGATTCACTCTTCCCGGCAGACCGTTGCCAAACGGGAGTTTTTGCCATTTGCCCCTCCAGATAGGAAGATGGGGGCCGAAGCCCCCACCGACTTTAGTTCAGGCTACCCGTGACATTTCGACCCGGAGCAGGAGTGGCACTCGCCGCCGAGGACAGTGGGTTCATGTTCGAACCTGTACGGCCACCCGACTTACGAGGTGCGCGACCCATGTTTGCCATAGCCTTCATGCCAGCAACCTTGCCAACAGTCTTACCGCCACGCTTGCGCTCAACGGCTGCCTTGGCAGTGGGGGAACCGGCACCGGCATAGATATCCGATGGGGCTTCGTCTTTGACAGCAACGCCGCCAGAATTACGCTTAGAACGACCCTTCATGCTCGCCTCCTATGGCTTGATTAAGCATTTTCAGCTTGGATGTAACGAACGACCAAGTCACCGACACCATTGCCAGTATTTGCTGACAGTGCGTAGATGATCACATCAGACGTGCCAACATTTGTCCATTTTGCCGTGCGGGTAGCATTTGCTCCGGGGGCAAGCGCGGAAAGACCAATGGTGCCACCGGCCCCAGCAACAACCAGCTCGGTCGATGTTGCAGAGGTACCAAGGCTGAATGTTGAAGCCGCGCCGTCCCACGCAGTCGTGACAAGCACCTGAATGTTGACGATGTGGCTGTTGGCAGGGATGACAATGCTTGTGGCAAGGGCCGTAGCAGTACCAGCCTGAGTAATCGGAACCGTTTGTGCCATCACGACAAAGCCGACGTTCTTGATCGTACCAGCAGTGGTGCCGGTCGTATTCAGAACATCACCCGCCTTAATAGGCCCAGTGAATGTAACAATGCTCATAAGAGCCTCCTGCACGATAAGATCACGCCGTCTGTGCAGAGTCCGCTAGGCCGGTCTGCGTGATCAAGCACCTAGAACTGCCGTTATCGGAATGTTTTGTAAGATACTCAACCGCCGATAACAGAACCTTTGGATCATCTTGGAACTTGCCAAGACCCGTGTTGCACTCAGAGCAAAGAAGAGCCCTGACTTTATTCGTCTTGTGGTCATGGTCAACAGCAAGAGCCTTAACCGTGCCATTCCTTATATGGGTCTCTGGCCGGTCGCAAATGGCACATTTACCACCCTGCGCGACAAGCATATCCCCATAATCAGCGAGCGAAATGCCATATGAATTCTGAAGGTGAGAATTCTTCCAGACCAGAGGGTTTTGTTTGCGGTGGGCCTTCGAGTAGGCTTTCCGCTCCTCTTGGTCCCTGTAATCAAACTTACCCTCAACTACATTCTGCATCTCTAGGTTGTCCACGCGAAGGTTCAACGTATTGTTGTCCTTGCACGTGATACGACCAATCGGCCATTCGCCGTAAGAAAGAAGCCAAGCAATCTGCGTAGCCGGGATTGTCCAACCATTATATCGGATATACCGATAAGATGCTGAAACGCCTTCCTTAGCCTTGCGCGTTGCCTTAACCGCCCCAGCTTCACTACCAGCCCTAACATTTCTGGAGGGACTGATAAGCCAGTAAAACTTGCCCGTCTCCTCATCATGCCGAAGAATCGACGAAACGTGGTCGCGGGTAAGAGTCTTGCGGTATTCCATAGTCGCGCTCCTCAACCTCTTAAACGGGGATATTGTTTTTATATCCTTTCTAAGAGGTCTTGTAGGGCGACTATGGAAGTTTTCCTTCTTGGGCTAAAACCCCTGTAATATCATCAGGTTGGGAACGACCCGAAGATAGAACGGAAGTTATAATAGCCGAACGAGTAGCGCTCGTATCCTTTAACTAAAAGGTTATCGGTTACGAAGTC
>Ga0209088_10000117_pt1 | contig 57881 bp, 77 predicted proteins | sample S_140625_EF_Meta_FD_187324 | JGI IMG/M metagenome (GOLD analysis project Ga0209088, IMG submission 187324) | Freshwater microbial communities from Lake Simoncouche, Canada to study carbon cycling - S_140625_EF_MetaG (SPAdes) (version 2) | ecosystem: Environmental > Aquatic > Freshwater > Lake ... | reverse complement strand
TCAAACTCTTCCTCGGTGTCACGGTCGATGACATGCACTGTCCACTTGCCTTCGCCAAAAGGCTCCACGGTTGCATTAAGTTTCTTGGGCATCGCGCATCCCCCGTATGGCTTTGATGTCCTGATCTATGCAGTGCTTCAGCGACGTTTCCATGTCGTCGTCGCTGACGCCTTCGGCCTTGAGCGCAAAGCCATAGATGACGAAAAGGTGCGACAAGGCGTTCATCGCCTCGGTGAACGTCAGGTCGTGCGTGTCGCAGTATTCGGTAACAAACTCAGCTAGGGCGTTGGTCAACCCGTTAATCCTGTCCATGATCCCTCCATCAGACGTTGTACAGTGGCGCGTTTTGGTTGCCATGAAAGACGCGACTGTCTTCAATATCGGCTAACCGCTCCGGCGCTCTTGTGAGCATACCCACATCGCGCAGGTGTTTCAACCCCATGCTGACGGTGTCAACTAGATCGTCGTGGGCACCACGGGGGAAAGATGAGGTCTGCCGGATAACCATCTCGGCCCAGTCCTTGTTCGGGGCGTAGACCATGCCTTCAGAGAAGATGTGCTGGATGCTATACAGCCGCGCCACCTTGTCTAGCGTCTTGGGGTCGTACATCTGCATCCCAAACCGCGCATGGTTGAACACCCGGCGAAGCTCTTGCGCCACGCTGTGCCCGGCGGCCTTGTTTTCGATCAATAGCAAGTCCACCTTCATCCGGGTGCAGATTTCCTCAACCTTGACCACCAGATCGCCGATGTCGAGGTGGTCTTGCCACGCGTACATCATCATCACCTTGGCGGTCGCGCCCAGCGCCTCGGACTGGGTTGCCGACGCCCCATCAATGGTCCGCCCGTACCGATCCACCATGCGCGTCGATGCCTGTTCGCCGGATGCGCTGAACACGCCCCACACGGTCAGGGCGCTGGGGTCGTTCTCGGCCTTGGTGGTATAGGCGGTGTCCAGCGACGCCACAATGAATTCGATGGGCGGGTATTCGCCCTTGTCCCACAACTTCCACCACGCATCCTTGATGATCCCGCCGCCCCTTGGCTCTGGGCTTTGGGCATACTGCCCAGCGGTTGCATACGGCCCCATGGCGGCTTCGTCGCGGTCCACCACATGCTCGGGGAAGCGGTCGGGGAATAGAAGTTCGCCGTCTTCCTCGCGGGGGTCGGCATAGCCCAGCCGGGTCACGCAGGCACGGGCCGGATCGAAACGCATGGGCAGCATGATGTGGTCGTAGCCCATGTCTTTGTCGAGGATAACGCCGGATACGTCACGCTCATGCAGGCGCTGCATCACCACCACGATGGCGCTTTCGTCAGGGTTGTTCAGGCGGCTGGTTACGGCTTCCTTGAACAACGTGACCACGCCCTCGCGCTTGGCGTCGCTGTTGGCATCGTCCACGCTCAAAGGGTCGTCGATGATAACCCGGTCGCCCCGATAACCCGTGATGCCCGTGAAGGCGCAAGCCTGCCGCGATCCCGTGGCCATAGTTTCGAACTTTGCCTTCGCGTTCTGGTCGCCAGTAATGGTAACCCGGTCGCCCCAATGGCCTTGGTACCATTCGTCGGTCACCAAGCGCCGCATCCGCAGGCTGTCGCGGATTGCAAGCTCCAAGCTGTGCGACGCGCAGACGTAGCGCATGTTGGGCTTATTGCGCGGCCCCCATTCCCAAGCGGGCCAGAACACGCCGATCAGCAAGGATTTCATGGTGCCCGGCGGCACGTTGACCAAAAGACGGTTATAGAACGTGCCATCGTCATTCAGGTCGCCATCGGTGATCGCCTCCAAGTGGGCGCAGATGAAGTCGATATGCCACCCGTGGGCGTAGGGCTGGCCGGGTTCGATCACCACCCACGCAGCCTTGACAAATTCGGCCAGAGACATCTCGCACTTGCGCTTTTCAATGGCCTTCAAGGTGCCCGTGCGATCCACTGGACGCGGCAGCGTGATCACGCCCATAGCAGTTCCACCAACCCATCGTCATCAAACACGCCGCAGCACATGCGCTTGGGGCCTGCATCTAGGCAGACGCGGTTGCGCCCTTCAAAAACCCCGGGCGTGTGGCCATGCACCACCATCTTGCCACGGTAGCCTTCGTCATGGCCCTCGGGATAGCGATACCATTGGGTGTAGGCCTCGGGCTGGGCGGCCAGATCATACGCCGGATGTACGCCAGCATGTACGTACACGCGCCGTACGTCCTCGTGCCACCGGGGCAGGTCGCGAAACCATCGGGCGTCGCTGTCCAGCGCCTTGGCATCCAGATCGCCCGTCAGCGGGTGCCGATAGGACAGGATCGTGCTGGCACCACCGTTGTCCAGCCACAGGCGGTTAAAGTCGCACAGCATGTCCTCATGGTTTCCGCGCAGGCAGATCGCGCCGGGGATCGAACGCACAAGTGCTACGACCTCCCGGCTCTCGCTGCCGCGATCCACGTAGTCGCCGAGGAACACAAGCTGGCCGTCGTCTGGCACCTGCGCCAATAGCCGTTTCAGTGGGTCAAGCCTGCCATGCACATCGGTGATGACGTAAACCTTACCCATTGCCCAAGGCCGCCTCTAGGGCGTCTAGCTGTTCCAGCGTCAGGTTCGACACGTCCAGCGTGTGCGTGACCTGCACGGTGCCCGTGTTCTCGACCTCAAGCTTTTCTCCGTACCGCCGGGGACGCCGCTTGCCAGCCGACCACTTGTATGCGTCTATGGCAACCCGGGCCGCGTTGGGGTCTAGGCCGCCGTCTATGACCGACTGAGCAACGTCCGCGATCTTGTCCGCATCGGCGTCGGCCATGTCCTCCCGCGCCTGCGCGTAGCTTGCAGCAAATTCGGGATTTTCCCTAACCCAGCGCATTACGGTCGGGTAGGACGGAAGCTCTTCGCTTGACTTTAAAAAGGTAACGAGGCCAGTCCCGGATGAGATGGCCTCTAGAATTTGGTCCGCGATGTCTTGGTCAAACGGTAGCGGAGGACGGCCTGCGGGCATATGTAGCACCCCCTTAATGGATCGGATACCACCTATATAACACCGCTGCGCCGCAAATGATAGATGGGGGCCGAAGCCCCCACCTGTTAGGCGGGCCGGGCAATCTTGGTCTGCTTTACGCCCTCGCGTTCGCCATGCTCTTTGACGGTGGCCTTGACGGTCAGTGTCTCGCCCTTGTCGCCAAGGCACTTGGTGCCCTTGTAGATCACCACGTTGCCCTGCGCGTCGTTCAGGATGTGCAGGAACGAGGTGCCATACAGGCCTTCCATGGTGTGGATGTGGCGGATGGTGACGGTGAAGTCCCGGCGCTCACCCACGGTACCAATCCAGCCCGATGCAGCGCCCTCTGCGGTCCGCTTGGCTGCAAAGCCTGCCACACGGGCTTCGGCGCGGGTGATCATGCCCATCACAGCGCGGGTCTGGGCTTCGGTCAGGCCGCCCCATTCCAGCACGTTGTCGCGCATGGCGCTGTAGAAGTCCCCAAGCGATGCCCTGACCACCGGGTGGTGCGTGTTGGTGTGTTGGAACTCGCCATACTGAAACAGGAACGCATCAATGCGCTTGCCATCGGCGCTGGCGATCCACTTGGCGTGGCGCGTCTTGGACGCGTTGGCGCGGATGTTGCGTTCGATGGCGGCTTCGTACTTCACTTCGTTTTCAATAAAGGTGCCACGGGTCATGTCAGTCTCCAAGGTGGTTGGTTTCGGTACCCCCTTGATACATCGTACGATCAAGGGGGTCAACAACTATTTTAACTTAGAACGGAATAAAATCGTCAAGGTCATACGCCGCCTTGCGGGTGTTGCGAACGCAGATGCACCACTGGACCTCAACCGGGTGGCGCAGGCTTTCGACCTCGGCCCGCATGGCGTACCATGCTTCCTCGGCTTCCAGTTGGGCTGGGGTTTCGATGCCCGCGACCATGCAAGCCTCTTCGTAGCTGTAGCAGGTCACACCATAAACGTCGTACATATCAGTCTCCATGTGGTTGGTTGATCTCAGATCACAACGGCCCCGCAGGGCCGCTGAACTCTGGGGTCAGGCGATCTGGATGACGTTTTCCACGAGCGACCGCTTGTGCTTTTTGCGGTCTGCGAACGCCTGCCAGACGGGCTGTTGATTGTCGATCACGCGGGTGCCGCGCACCACGACGTAGTGGCCTGTGACGTTCACGATGTAGGTCGCCTGCTTGTCAGGGCGCTGCTTGTACCACTGGGTCAGGGTCATGGGTTCGCCCAAGCGCCAACCTTCGGCGGGCTTGCGGGTTTCGGTCATCGACAAGCGGGTGTACTGCACCCCACGGGCTGCCAGCCCCTTTTGGAGGTGGTACACTGTCAGCCCCTTCACGACGGGCTTGCCAGTAACTTGGAGGCAGGTGTCATAGGCCGCGTCATAGGTGATGCCAGCAACGGCGGCGAGGGCGTAAGGGCCGCACCATGAGCAGAAGCGGGTGGTCGAGCGGGCGGGGGCGTGGGCGAACTTGGTCATGTTAGTCTCCGTGGTTGGTGTCTACACCAAATTTATACATCGTACGAATCACCCCGTCAACAACTATTTTGTGGGTTTTGAAATAAAAAAGCCCCCACCGTTTCCGGCAGGGGCAAGGTGGGCGATTACGCCAAGCAGAGAGCGCGGTCACCATAGCATCAAAACGGGATTTCGCAATCCTTGTACCATGTGCCCGCCCAATTAATCACGGGTTTGGGTTCCGGGTCGATCAGCCCGATCCACCGCATGAAGGAGATCAGGTCGGGGGGCATCACACCTCCTCCCCTTCCATGTGTTCCTGACAGTCGCCGCACATCAGGTTGGCCCCAGCCTTGGCCCACGCCTTGAACCCGCAGGATGGGCAGGTGTGCTTGACCTTGGACAGGTCGCGCTTCTTCTCGGCTTTGTCGCGGGGCTGGGTGAAGTAGGGGATATCAAAATCCGGCCCCAAGCCTTCCAGTGCCACGTCAAACGGGCCGCCTTCGTCGATCATATGCGTGACCTTGCGGCCCGTCATCTTGCCGCCCTCGACCCCGGTGTCTGTGGGGGTCAGGCCGACCGCCATCATCATCCGTGCCCATTCCATGTTGTGGTGGCCGCCCTTGGACGGGGTGCCGTATTCTTGCTGTTCCAAGTGGGTCATCTCGTGGACAAGCGTGGACAGCACAGCCCGGATGTCGCGGTCCATAGTGTTCGGGTTCAGAGCGATCTCGTGGGTCTGGTCGCCGTCGCGGTGCTTGAATTGCTCGGCATGGAAATAGCCGTGGGCACCAGTGCGGCGGGTCAGCGTGAACATGACCGGGGGCAGGCGCTTGCCGAACAGTTCGGCGTTGAAGTGCCCGAACGCTGCTTCCAACGCGGTGTACGTCTCGGTTGTGGGGGTCTGGTAGTTTTTCATGTCGGTCTCCAGTGTGGTTGGGTTGGTCGATGCCCCCGCGTAACGTACGACGCACACGGGGTCAACAACTATTTTTAGTATTCGCGGTGGCTGCGGATGTGCCACTTGTCGATCCAGTCCTCATCGACCAGCATGGTCAGGACGGTTTTCTTGACGTTGGCCAGCCTGACCTCGCCATGGCCCACGAACACAACGTGGGGAAACTCTGGGCGGAAGTCATCGGGGAACAGCGCGTCGGTACGCTTGGCGTACTCGAACGTCAGGCCGTGGTCCTTCTCGCGGAAACAGCCCAGAACCTCGCCCTGATCGGCGCGGCGGTGGGCATTGATGTAAGGGGCAAATGCCATGATGGCCTCCTGTGGTTGGGTGGGGGGCCGCAGCCCCCCGGTTGGTTAGACTTGCTGGTAGGCGAAGGTGTTGTCACAGGTATCGGGTGCGCCCCATTCATAATTTATTTTGGCGCTTTCGAGATCGTTCCATTCGTCCACGATGGCGATCTTACCATCCCGAATTACGAGGACCGTGAACGGCCCGCCATCGTTCTGAACGCCATATTCCGCCGCAACGTCTTCCGACTTTCCGATAATGACTTGGTTGTGTGACATGTCAGTCTCCGTGGTTGTAGGCCGCCACCACGGCGGCCATAACCCTTCATATCACATACATCGTACGATGCAACAACTATTTTGTGGCCTTGCGAACAATTTTCTTGGCAGCGCGGCGTTGCTTGCGGTTGCCATTTGGGTCGGGGTCAACCTTTTCGGCCAACCTTGAAACCGCCAGCCTCCTGCCTCCAAGCCCTTTAAGCATCGCCTTCGACCTCCAGCATCCGGTCGGCCATGGCCCACGACTGCCGCGCGATGGTGTACATATCGCGGTCATCCCTGATCAGCGCCTGCATGGCCATGCCCGCCAGCCAGAGGCGGTCAGCAGCGCGATCTGCGTCATTTACTGGCATCGGTCTACCCAGCATCATCTCGACGCTGTAAAGGCCCTCTGGCGCGCCCGCTTCGATATTGTCGGTCATTTCGTTTTCTCCAATGCCATCAGGCGCGTTTCGTGGTCTAGCATGATCTGGTGCGTCCTCAACCAGTTTTGGTGGCTGTCGCCCCGCTTGAAGCCAAGCTCTTTCTGAATTTTCAGTTGCTCTTGGAACATCACCTCCTGTTCAGGCGTCCGCTTGTCCGTGATGTAGACGCGCATCTGCTTCTCTTTGCCGAAAAGTTTCTTTAGCCAGTTCATGTCTTCTTCTCCTTCGCCAGTTCCGCCAAAAGCTTGTCGGCCAGTTCCACGGCCTCGAAGGGTACATCATCCCAAGACAATTGATCCTCGGATAGCATCCCCGCTGCAATCGTCCCCGCCAGCCACAGACGCTTCATCTCGTGGCTGTTTTCTTTCAAAACTTCATCACTCCACAGCATTCATCACCACCTTTGCATTGTTGTTGAAATCCGCCTTCAGCGCCCGCTTCAGGTCGGACAGATAGATACCGCCATAGATTGTACCATTGGGCAGGGCCACCTCGTACTGGTCGAGGGTGTGGGTGTAACGGATCGGGAACCGCTGCCCCGTCGCCGGGAACAGCACCCAAAACTCGGCACCCTTTTTCTTGTTGATCATGGTCATCTCCGTGGCTGGTCCCGGCACCATATCAGGCCGCCCGGCGGGGGCAACAAAAAAAATGTCATCTGGGCACATTTTTCTCTTGCATCGTACGAAAGCAACGACTAAACATAGTACATCGAAACCAACCAACCACAGGAGACTACCATGGCCTTCCAATCTTCCATCTCCCTCGCCGACCAGTTCGCAGCCGCCAAGGCCGCAGCCGATGACGCCGTCGCCGCTCTGGACGCCATCAAGGCCCAGATCAAGGCCTCGGGTATCGAACGCCACATCGGCGTCACCTGCGACGTGATCCTTGCCCTGTCCGAGCAAAAGCGCGTGGACAACAAGCTGCTTTCGGCCCTGCTGACCGAGGACCAGATCGAAAGCTGCAAAAAGGCGATCTTGGTCGAACGCATCACCATCAAGCCCAAAGGCCTCAAGTAGGTCATAGGTACTGACCCAATATGAAGCCAAAAAGCCCCCATGTGGGGCTTTTTACTTTGGTAAAGTCCCGTTTTCGATACCACGCATATCATTGATATCGTTGCCATTTGTAGTAGGTAGGAGTGCAAAGTAGCGTCCCCTTTATATAATATATATTCTCTATACAAAAACCGCCCCATATCACCCCCACCCAAAACCACTTTAAATAATCAATAACCAAGAACAGCCTTAAGAGAGACGCTACTCCTACTCTTCTACTATATATAATATATATATATATATATGATATATATATATAAAATGACTATTTTAAATCAGGAAATAGCGTCCCAGCAACCCTTTTCCAAATGGTACCATACTTATCAACTTTTTGGGTGTTTACAGACAAGCATTAACCGCCTATCTGTGTAGAACCCACAACACCAATGGAGCATCCCCACATGGAAGATTTAGTTTTAGTCAAAAAGATCAGTCAAGCAGACGCATTGGCAAACAAGCGCACCGGGCGGCCAAAGCGTCAAGGCTTCGCCCTGCGGAACTATTCCAAGGCTGTCATGGTGGCCCTACCCTATGGTATCAGCAAAGACGGCGACAAGATTGACTTCTATCTGTCAAGCACCGGGTTTGCGATCAAGATCGGTCCAGAGTGCAGCCGGGCGATCTCAGGCAAGAAAAGCAGCAAGACCGTGTCGGTCCCGGTAGAGGTCCGCAAGCGTCTGGAATTCCTCCCAGAGGGGTCGCGCCCATTAGTATCGGATGAGATGCCGGGGAACATGTTCTTCTTCCCCTTCGGCAGGATGTAAAAAAAGGGGCCTCACGGCCCCTTTTCCCACGGTGGTCTTGATACGCTGACTGGTATCCTTGGCAACGTCCCGACCGATGCAGTGGTGTTTCGGTCGGGAACCAGAACGGTGGTCTTTGCCATCACACCTCTTTTTCAAGGATGTTGTGGGACAGCTTGCCCATCATATCGACCAATGGGTTCAGGAAATCCACTTCGATGCCGATGTCGCGGCCTTGGTCGATCAAGCGGCCCACGGATGCAATGAAAGCATCCTTTTGGATTTCCGCCACAGACTTCAGGCCGTTGATGTAATCCTCGGCGTCACCGATCAGGCCGTCAAACCCGTCAAGGGCTTCGACGTGAATAAATTGGTATTCCGAAGAACCGCCAGCTTTGTATGAAATGTTGGCGGTCAGTTCGCGGGTGGAAAAGCCGACCGAGATTTCGATGTGGGGGGTGGTAAAGCCCTTGCTGGTCAACAGTTTCTCAAGACGGGCAATCTCGCGCAGGATGTCGGTGGGGGTCATGGTAGTCTCCTTTGGTTGGGTTACGTTCACTATTCTTATCTCAGTTTTGTGGGTAGTGCAACAATATTCTTTTCTTTTCTTCCTTGCTGTACATCAGGTCTGCATCCCTGATCGCCCGGCACGTCTTGGCCACATAATCCTTTGAAAGGTTAAGCTTCTCCGCCACATAGGCCGGGGGCCGCGACATCCTAAGCGCCAGCATGGTCAGGATTTTCTCATCGCTCTGTCTTGCGTTCACAGCAAAAGACCTCCCACCAGAACCACGATGGCCGCCAAGCACCCCAATGGCACCCCCAGCCCCGTCAGGTCTGGTGGCAACGACGCTATAGCCGTGATGGTGACCACAAAGAACGCCGCATAGGCCACAAGGATGATGGCGGCGATGGTGATAAGTTGTATCATTGTTTTCCTCCCAACGTGACCAGCGTGGCACATGCTGTACGCCAACTTGTTGCAACATTTGGTAGGTAATAATTGCCCTCAATAGATGATGCCATGCGGTCCCCAATCTTTTTCATGTCCTCTACTGCCTTACGAATATCGGCGGGATTGATGGCAGGAAGGGCGCTACCTTTGGCAAGTTTAACAAGCTTTGCTTCTGCCTTCTGCGCCCGCCTGTGCATCCGCTGAAAGCTTATTTGCATGTCAACAATTTCATCTTCCCGGGCAGTTCTGGTCATCGCCTCTTCTTCTGCCACCTGTTTCCAGATCGCCACATATAACCGCAGTTCTTCTTTGTTGGTCATTCCCTCCCCCTCCATGCAGTCCCGGCGGCTTCCTCCCCGCCCTCCAGTTCAGCCAGCACGGCATTGATTGCTTTTGCTGTGTTGAATGGCATCTTGTTAATCTTGCTTGCCAACCGTAGCGCCTCCACCGCCTTGGCGAGTTTGGCTTCAAGACCACCCACCAAGTCTCGATATTCAATTTTGGCAAGATCATGGCCCGTCATCATAGCTTCATCCCGCTCCCGCTCCAACTCTTCGATGCGGTCGGCAAGAACGTATTCACGGCGCTCTGGGCTTGTCACCATACCCCCAAAGCTTTTGATGGATGGATGCAGCAAGTACACTTTTTCGGGCCACGGGCCAAGATCGTCGCTCATTCATCACACCCCTTTTCTCGATAAAAAACATGTTTGCCGTACATCCCCACCAGCACCATGTCGTCGGCCCAGTACGGATAGACATCGCGGTTGTGGTAATAGGTCGCGGCGGTGCACAGTTGGCACCCCCACAGCAACACGGTGTTTGCAACGATCTGGGCTTGCAGCCAAGCCTCGGTGTCCTTTGGGCGGTCGCTCTTGCCATCGTGGGTCCAGCTAAACGCGCCATGCTCCCAGACGACCTCGCAGACGGTATCGGGAAACCCCGTCTCGTACACGCGCTCCATGGTGACCTCGGCGATCAAAAGCTGGCCGTCATAGCTTTCCCCACGCCCTTCAAAGTAGACGTTCAGGGCCAAGCAGGTGGCCGCCGCTGCTGTGACAATCATTTGTCCAGCCTCCCATAGGTAATGTTTTTTTGCGCCCTGATGTCGCTGTTGGACCACGTCCAGCATTCGCCAGTTTCGTCCTGAAAGCACACCCAGTTGATGTTGTGTTCGATGCCGTAGTCCACAAGGACATGGGCCAAGGCCGACCCCTTGGGGGTGTCAACTGGGATCGGGGGGTTCAGTTGGATCATCATTTCTGCACACAAACCCCATAGGCAACGCCCCAAGGGCCATTAGCCCGTTCTTCGATTGCAACCAAAGCCTTCTGGCAGTTTTCGAGGCTGGTGAAATCGTAGCTTGAGCTGATCGTCACAGGGGAGCTATGCGTCAGTAGGAGTAAGACGTAGATCATTTCAGTCTCCTTTGTGGTTGGTTGTGGGATAACCCATAAACAGGTTATCCCGATGCGTCAAGTGGAATGAATAAGTTTATACCGTGTGGTGACGCGCTTGTTGTACTTGTGGACGGAAGTTTCCATGGAAATCTTCTTGCCATTTGCCAGCATGGTGAGGGCCGCTTCAATATCTGGGCGCTTGTACTTGCGTTCCAAGCGCCGCATGATCACGCCCGCCGTCTCACCGTCCGGCCCATCGACCATCTGCAAGAGGGTCATCACCAGCGCCTTCTCTGGGTCAGCCTTCTCGTTGTCGTTGGCCAGCACCAGCCGCATCTTGCTCTGGATGTCGCGCCGGATCAGCGCATAGGCCCAGCGCACATGCTCCACCGTGCGAACACCTTCCGGCACCGCAAGGATCAGGCTGACCTTGGACACCTGTTCGTACCCGCGCAGGGGCAGTGCTTCCAGCCCGGTGCTTTCCTTATGCTCGTAGGCCATTTGGTCAAACAGGTCCACGATGTTGTCCAGCATCTCTGCGGCCTCCGCCGTGGTCGGGATTTCCACCCTGTCCCCGTAATGCTCGACCCGTCGGCTATGGCCCGCCGTTGCATCGTACGTTCCACCCGTTGCCAGTTGCTGCATGGTAAGCTTCAGGGCCTCGGGCATGGGCAACTTCTTCCATCCCTTCTTGGTCGCGGGGGTGGTGTCCTGTTCGATGCACAGGATCGCCCGCCCGATAAACCCGGTGGTCGCGCTTTCAAAGTTCACAAGCTCGTTAAAGTTCTTCTCGGTCGTGTACCCGGTCATGGCGAGGAACGGGCGGTCGATCCCAGCGTCCAGCGTGTCCAACTGGTAGATGATTGCCTTCTGCCGGGCGACGAAGTTGGGCTTCTCGCCGTGTTCTTCGATGGCCTTTTCCACCTGCGTCAGTTCCTTCAGCAAGTGCCCTCGGATGTCTTCCTTTAGATCGCCCGACACCATCAGCCTGCCGTCCGCCTTGGAGTACGCCGACATCAACAGGCCGACCACGCCCTCCAGATAGGACGCGCCGCTCTTCTTGGCACCGCTGATCTTTTGGAACAAGAACCCCACCTCATCCATCATATATGCCGCCATCTGGTGCCGGGTGAGGTTGCGGGCGATCTCTTGCTCGGACTTGATGGTACCATGCACCGCCGCCGACAGCGCACAGGCCTCCAACACCTCGGCGGTTGCCCCCAAGATGCCGTCCTTGCCGCTGCCCGATCCGGCGACGTTAAAGACGAACAGGTTGGTCGTGGCGCGATCCCGGTCGTCGCGGTAGTGCAGGCCAAACGCCACCCCCATCGCCCAGATCGCCGACATGGCGGCAAGGGCCTCCCGTTTGCGTCTGGTCCGGCTTTCGATCCACGTCGCAAGCTTCCCCGCAAACCCCGGGGGGCGGAGGGGGTCGAACGAACTGGTGTCGATGGCCTTTGGTGCCAGATACTCTTCCGGCGTCTCAAACGTGAACTCCTTCCCGGGCGTGAAGGTGACGGGCTGGATGTAGCCGCCCTCCTCGGCGTAGTGGACCAAGGTGCCCAAGGTGACCGGGTTTGCCGACCGCCCAAAAGAGTGCCACTTTGCGTTCATTTCGTCGGGGTCGTACTTCGCCGATTGCTGGGACCACCGATCCCAAAGATCAAACGCAGCACCCCCCGTTGCGTGGTGCAGGGACATCCCGATCTTGACCCAGACCTCGTAATCGTCAAACCCCCGGACATGGGCCAGCATCTCGGCCAGTTCCAGTTCGTTGACATCCACCGTCTTGCCGCCCAGATCGGCCCGGTGGCGCTCTGGCACCCGTAACAAGTCCAGCAACGCATCCGGCACCATGTCAATGTCCTCGGGCGACCCGTACGCGATCTGGTAAGGCCGCCCGCTGGCGTGTTGTGATCCCGGCCCAACGACAAAAGCCGCGCCAGATTTGAAATCCAGCCCGGGGTAATCAGACAGCCTGCCCACCAGCGCCACGCCCAACGGGACGCGGAAATAGTAGTGCTTGGAACCGCCGCCCGACCCTGTGTTGACGATCAGGCCTGATCCGGCCACCTCGGGCACCGCCGCAAGCAACTTCATCAGGCTGGCCACGCCACCGTTACGGGCGTCCACGTCAACGACAAGGAGTTCCCGACACGCGATGCCGTAGCCCGTGTTAAACTGGCCCATCTCAACCATGGTATCCAATTGCTCTTCGGACCAGTGGGGTGTGTGTTGCCAATTTGACACACGCGGATGCTTGAACAGAGATTTCTCTGGGCAGTTGGGATTTCCGCATTCGCATTTCCCGTTCCCGTCGCGGCCATACAGCCCGAAAACGCGAAATCCAGCCTCCCATACAATGCGGTATTCCATGCTCAGACCTTTTCGCCGAACAGGTATTTCTCCAGTTTTTCGATTGTGGTCAGCGAAAACTTCTGGTCCCCGTCCTTGGCAATGTTCCTCACGGTGTTGACGTGAAGTCCAGTGGCGTCCGCCACCTTGGAATGGACCCGATCCTTCAGTGCCTCACGCACACGGGCGATCTGATCTGCAATGGCGTCTCGGATGTTTGTTACTTTTGTCATGTTGAGGTTGTTCCTTTCGCGAACATAGCCTGTTGACATTCGCACAAGTGGCGTCTAGGGTCAATGGTGTTGGAAAAGGAGACAACAGAATGTCTGTGTTAGACCAAATTGCGAAACCTAAGCCACGGCCCCTTGCCGTGACCATCATCGGTGAGGCTGGGTTGGGGAAAACATCCCTAGCCGCTTGCTTCCCCAAGCCGATCTTCATCCGGGCCGAGGATGGCCTTAAGTCGATCACCAACAGCCCCATGCCCGACGCCTTCCCGGTCCTGACCTCGGTCGAAGACCTGTGGCCGCAGCTTTGGGCGCTGGCCAAGGAGGTACACCAGTACGAAACGCTGGTGGTGGACACGGTGTCAACGCTTGACACGCTGTTCACCGATTGGGTTGTGGAAACCGACCCGAACAAACCCAAGAGCATCAACCAAGCGTTGGGCGGGTGGGGCGCTGGCACCAATATGGTGGCATCCCAACACCGCCGCCTGCGTAAGGGCTGCGATTACCTCTTGGACCGTGGCATGAACGTTGTGTTCCTGTCCCACGCCGACACCACGACCGTGTCGCCGCCCGACGGCAACCAGTACACCAAGTACACGATGCGGATGCACGAAAAGTCGATGCAGCCCTATGTGGACAACGTTGATCTGGTGGGGTTCCTGCGCCTTGAAATGTTCACCAAGGGTGACGGCGATGTGAAAAAAGCTTTCTCCACCGGGGATCGCCAACTGGTGTGCCACGCCATGGCCGCCAATGTTTCGAAGAACCGTTTCGGGATAACCGAACCCATAGAGGTCAAGCCGGGGATCAACCCGCTGTCCGCGTATCTGCTTAAAGGAGAGAAAAAGTGAGCGATAACTGGTTAAACAACATCCTCGGCCTGTCCGATGGTACCACCGTCAAGGCCGCCGACGGGGAATACGAATCCCCCAAGGGAAGCGTTGGGTTCAGCCTGTTCCCCGATGGCACCTCGGTCAAGGCCGCGATTGACGAAGCAAAGTGGAGCAAGGACACGAACGGTCGTGAACGTCTGTCCTTGCGCTGGGCCGTCATCGCGCCGGAAGAGTACGCCAACCGCAAGGTGTTCCAGACCCTCTGGATCAAGGGCGTTGACCCGTACGAACTGGAAAAGAACGGGGAAGACAAGGCCATCGCGAAGCGTGACCGTCAGCGCATGATGTTTGGTGCCATTGACACCAACGCTGGGGGAAAGTTGACCGAACTTATTACCAATAGCGTTGAGATCAAGGACGAACACTTGATGACGCACCTGACCAACAAGCCGATGGTGATCCGCATCGACAAGATGGTGCCGAAGACTGGTGACCCCCGCAACTATGTGGCCAAGGTATCGCCAAAGAACGCCGCCGTCTCGACCCCTGAAGAGATCGCCAAGGGCAAGGCCGAGGATGTTGGTGCCAGCAAGAAGGCGTCCAACCGCATCCTTGACGACGAAATTCCCTTCTAAGAAAACTGGGAGGGGCCTCAGTCCCTCCTGCCACCCCAACCGCAAAGAGTGAGACACATGGAACAAAGATCACCAGAATGGTTTACAGCCCGCAAGGGGCGCGTCACCGGGTCAATGGTGGGGGCCATTCTTGGCCTAGACCCCAACACCTCCCGCGATGAGGCTATGCGCCGCATGGTCCGCGCATACCAAGGGCTGCCATCAGAGTTTGTTGGCAACATTGCTACATCGTGGGGCACCAATCACGAAGAAGAAGCCCGGGAAGATTTTGAATACGATCAGGGCTGCATCGTGGGGGAAGCCAGCTTTGTGGTGCATCCCAAGCTGGATTGGCTTGGTGCCAGCCCTGACGGGTACATCTCAAACTACGCCCTGCTTGAGATCAAGTGCCCCTACGGCCTGCGCGACAAGCCCCAGCCCGTGCCGTTCAAGACGATCAAAGAACAGCCGCATTACTACGCCCAGATGCAAATCCAGATGTACTGCACAGATCGGATTTCTTGTTATTTCTGGCAATGGACGCCGTATGACCACGACCTTACCATTGTGGACTATGACCCGATCTGGATCGAAGTGAACCTGCCAAAGCTGGAAGATTTCTACAACGAATTCTTGGCGATCTGCGATGGCGTGTCGGAAGAAAAGCTTGAGATCGACAGTATAGGCCACCGTTATATGATTGCAGAGTACGATCTACTTACCAAGCAGATCAAAGATGCTGAAGACCGCAAGAAAGAAATCTTGGACAGTCTGGTGTTTGAAGCCGCCGGGGAAGACGCTGTGATCTGCGGGCGCAAGCTTACGCTGGTGCATCGGGCTGGCAGTGTGTCCTACGCCAAGGCCATCAAAGAACTTGCCCCCGACGCCGATCTAGAAAAGTGGCGCGGCGAACCCTCAACCTACTGGACCCTGAAATAAAGGAGAACGATGATGAACATGAACCAAACCTTCAAGAAGACCCTGTATGAACAGCACTCCGAAGTTTTCGAAACGTTCAGGGATAAATGGCCGTATATCTATCTCGCCACAACCATCTGCTATGACATAAAGCAGCTTGACGCCATTGTTGGTTCCAAGCGCGGTGGCGCTTCTTACCATTGGCTGAAAGGCAAGCCCGCCAGTTTACGTTCGGAGCGTAACGCAAGGTTGTATTTTGAAAACCTCAACCACCCGCCCGTGCAGCCCAAGCTTAACCTGCAACTTGTCCCCAAGGGCGCACCCGCACCCGAACCCGAACCCGAACCCGAACCCGTGGCAGTTGTTGCAAAGCCCGAACCCCTGACTTTCATGGTCGATGTGCCAGCCGAATACATGGAAAAATGGCAGGCGCTTGTGGACATCATCCAGAAGAGAGGGTGCAAGGTTGCCGCATTCTGAAACGTCGCTGGAAGACCAACTGCAACGTCAGATCAACATCAACCTTCAATTGCGGCGGCAGCTAGAAACTGCCCGCCGCGACGCTGTCGAATACTGCGCCAAGTTCTGCGAAGGTCATTTGGCTCAATACAAGAGTGATGGCATTGTTCTTGTCCCGGTAAAATATTCGTGGATGGGGAGAGGTTTTGCCGAAGGCTTGCGGGGGATCATCGGGAGGTGACGCACTTAGGGGATTGACGGCACACAGATATGTGTTAAAACACACAAAACAGATGTGAGAGTAAGCCATGACCCTGCGCCCCTACCAGCAAGAAGCCCACGACGCGATCATCGCGTGGATCAAGAAGAACACGCTCCCGTGCTGCATTGAAGCGGCCACGGGGGCGGGTAAATCCCACATCATCGCGGCAGTGGCCGATACCATCAACGCCATGTCGGGCGGGAAGCACGTCCTGTGCCTTGCCCCCAGCGCGGAATTGGTAACCCAGAACGCCGAAAAGTTCCGCTTGACGGGCGAGAAGTGTTCTATCTTCTCGGCAACCGTTGGGGAAAAAAGCCTGCGCCACCCCGTGGTGTTTGGGACGCCCGGCACCGTCATCAATTCCATCAAGCGTTTTGGCAGCCAGTTTGCTGCGGTGGTTGTTGATGAATGCCATGGCATCACCCCCACGGTCAAAAGCATCATTGAGGAGATGAAGAAGGTCAGCCCCAACCTGCGCGTGATCGGCCTGTCTGCCACGCCCTACCGCATGGGCACCGGGTACATCTTCGGGTTCTGGCCGAACGGCAAGCCCGTGCTGGAAAGCAAAACCAAGAACCCCTATTTTGAGGCCTGCGTGTACCGCATCCAAGCCCACACGCTGATCGAACAGGGGTTCCTGACCAAGCCCACCATCGGGCACATCGCCGTGGACGGTTATCAGACGCTGGACATGGAGCTAAATTCCCGTGGCCAGTTTGACATGATTGCCATTGACCGCGCTTACCACGGGCAGGGCCGCAAGACCTCGGCTATCATGGCCGACGTGGTATCTCAGGCAAAGTTTCTCCGTGGCGTGATGGTCTTTGCCGCCACGGTTCGCCATGCCAAAGAGTGCTTGGAAAGCTTGCCCCCCGACATGTCCGCCTTAGTGACGGGGGAAACCCCCAAGAAGGAACGTGACGCAATCATCAAGTCCTTCAAGGCGGGCAAAATCAAATACATCGTCAATGTCTCGGTCCTGACAACCGGGTTTGATGCCGCGCATGTGGAACTGATCGCGATCCTGCGGGCCACCGAAAGCGTGGGTTTGTTGCAGCAAATTATTGGGCGCGGCCTTCGCATTGAAGAATTCAAGGAAACTTGCGTGATCCTAGATTACGCCGAGAACCTGCCCCGGCACTGCCCCGATGGTGACGTGTTCAACCCAAAGATTGAGGTCACCCAAGGGGACAAGGAAGAAAGTTCCATCATCTGTGTTTGCCCCCGGTGCAGCACGGAGAATGAATTCACGCCTCGGCCCAACAAGTCGGAATATCCCATCGACGAAAACGGATATTTCGTGGACGGCGACGGCAACCAGATCGAAACCGAATGGGGCGGAATGCCCGCGCACTATGGCCGCCGCTGTGGGGCCAAGACCACCATTGCCGGGGATCGCATCCAATGCACCTACCGCTGGACGTTCAAGCCCTGCCCCCATTGCGAGGCCGAGAACGACATTTCTGCGCGGTACTGCACCTCCTGCAAGGAAGAGATCATCAACCCGAACGACAAGCTGCGGCTTGAATTTAAGGCGATGAAGAAAGACCCAACGCGCAAGCAGACCGATAACGTTGTCACATGGGACAAGCGCAGCCACATTGCCCGCAGCGGCAAGGAAACGTGGAAGATCGACGTGGTGACGGAATATCGGTCGTTTTCGTACTGGATTATGAAGAAACCGACCAACAGCTATGGCACCAGTGACTTGACAGCGATGGAGGCATTGGGCGATGAAAAGCCCAAGACCATTACTTATCAACTGAACCCCGAAACGACGTACTATCGCGTCTTCGGTTATAACAGGCCCGCTGATGCACCTCCCCAATGACATCCGTATTTTTGGCGACCTTGACTACCGTGGGGCCTGCCCAAAGGAAACTTTGGAGCAGGTCACTTTCTTTAACCGCCTCCGCCGCGAGTATCCCGACACGCTGGGCCTGATCGCGTTCCACGTCCGCAACGAAGGCAAGCGCGACCACCTGACAGCCGCCACGCACAAGGCCGAGGGCATGACCACAGGCGCACCCGACATCGTCATCCCCGGCGCTCCCACGTTCATCTGTGAGCTTAAGCGCCGCGACCACACCCAGTCAGAGCTTCGCACGGCACAGGTAGCCTATCTGAGGGCCGCACAGGCCGCTGGGTGCTATGTTTGCGTTGCCCTAGGGGTAGACGCAGCTTGGGAGGCCCTACATGCCTATATGGCACGGTAGGCGGCCCAGCGACCGCATACAGGCTGTGCTGATGGGCAAGGCGGAACTGGCTGACGAAGACCCCGCGATCCAGTCCGTGTGCAGCAAATACATTTTCGATGGCGCAAAAGCTATTCTTGGGCTAAAAACCAAGGGTGCGCGTCGTGCGGCGTTGGATCGGGCACCCGCCCTGATCCGGCCCCATCTGGAACGCGAAATTATGAGGTTATTCCGTAGATGAGATTACTGATTACGATGAACATGCCCTCACGCAAGGGCGAACTGGTCCACCAAGTGATTTGCGAATACCCGTGCGACACCCTGTTTGACTTTTTTGCCACGTTGTTGGAGACGGATTTCATCTTCGTGGAAGAGTTCTACCGCAAGTCGGACGGCACGGGCTTCTACAGCCACGGCATGGTAATCCTGAACACCATGCACATTGGCAAGGTTAAGTCTGGGGATTAGGAAATAGTCCCGTAGCGTGTGCCTGTGCTGATCCATGTGATGTTGGCGTTACCAGACAGGCAAGCGCCCGCTGCGCCGCCAGAACCTGCGCTACCTGTGTATTGGCCCACCGCGCTAGTTGCTGCACTTCCCGCAGTGCCTAAACTTCCACCGTTGCCGCCATCACCACCTTCAGTATTTGCGTTAAGAACGAACGTAGATGCATAACCACGCCCACCTATGCCGCCAGCACCACCCGTAAGCGCCCCAGCATTACTGCCGGATGCGGCCTGTGAGGCACCGTTGTCACCGTAGCTTGGCCCCCCCAAAATGCCGCCACTGCCCTGACCAGCACCACCACCGCCACCGCCGCCGCCCGAATAAGAAGTAACGCTGTTGTTATCGTTTGAGTCACTAGAATACGCAGCACCGCCGCCACCACCACCGCCACCGCCACCGCCTATAACGCCAGAAGCGTTATTGATAGAAACCGCAACAGAAACCAAAAGCGCGGGACCGCCCGCCGAACCAGAAGTGCCGCTTCCTTGTGTGCCGCCGTTGCTGTCCGTGTTTCCTCCATTGCCTGCATCGCCGCCCTTGCCGACAATATATCCATTATTGACAAGCTGAACCCCATTGGCCCAAGCGCCGTTGATGGTCAGAGCGTAAGTTCCCGTTGAAGACGAATATACAACAGAACTTGCATTAATCGTTGCGACAACAGGTCTAACTTGGTCCCAACCCGCAGCTAAAGCCAAGGTGCGGAGATTTGCGTTGGCAGTGCCGTTCGCAATTGTAAACGCAAATGCATTAGACTTGCCGTAAAGGTTGCTCAGGCTAATGGTGCCGCTGGCCACCCCTGCAAGGGTGCGGACTGCGGTGTCGTTCAGGCTGATCAACGCCGTAGCGGACAGCCCAAGCTCTGTGTTCACCGCAGATAGGGAAATGGGACCAGAGCTTGGTAGGGTCATGTGATGGTTCCGTAGGCCGTGACGTTGCCAGTGACGGTCAGGTTGCCGCTGCTATCAATGCGGAATTTGTTGACGCCGTTGTAGGCAAACGTCAGGTTCGTGCCGGACGGGATCACGGTCCAGTTTTGCGTCCCGCCCCCAACGGTGATCGTGCCGGAAGTTGTGGGGGTCAGCAACGTGGGGCTGATGAACGCTGTCTCGTAGAAGACGTTTGTGCCGTCCGAATATGCCGTGACGTTGTAGCCCGATGGGACCACAACCGATGTGCCAGCCGCCGCTGTGCGGAATGTCAGCGTAAAGGCCCCCGTTGTGCCGTTGGTCAGCATCCACTGGCCGCCAACACCCGATGGCACCTGATAGATCAGGTTGGCCGAGATGGTGCCAGTGAAGCGGATCGACAGGTTTTGGTAATCGCTTTCGGAAAGGGTTATGGTTCCCGTCAGGCCCGTGACGTTCTTGGACACCGTGCCGCCAAACGCCTTGTCGATGATGTCAAAGTTGGTGTTTAGGGGCGTGTCCCAGTTTAGAGCGCCATTGGCGGGTTCTGTCAGGCCCTTGTTGGTCGTGGTCATCAGATGCTCCTGTTCGCAACTTCAAGGGCGTGGGCAACGGCGTCATCGCTCTGGTTCAGCAGCGGTTCGGTTTCGGCGCTCCAGCCCTTCTTAGCACGTTCTGCGGCCCGCACCAACTGGTCTGCCGCATGTTCGTGCGAAGATACGCGGCCACCGCGTTTGTAGGGGGCGGGGCGCTCAATGTAGTTCCCGGTTTCGGTTATCGCAGCGGGTGCGGTTATGGGGGCAATAGGAACGTCACCATAGATGCCCTGCCTGCGCGATATGGTTTGACCTAATTGCGTACCAAGCTTGCTGTTCTTGGCAGCGTTATAGGCAGCACGGCCAAGCAAGGACAGCCCGGCTGTTCCGGCACCAATAAGCGCAGGCTTTAGACCAAATCCCATTCCGATAGATGAAATCCCGCCGCTTAGAAGGCCGCCACCGCCAGTGACAAGCCAGCCTATGACCTTTTGCATGGCGTCAGCAGTGGGTCTGATGCCGTTTTGGATCAGATAGTTTTTTGCAAGCTCGGAAACCTTTAGCATGGAACCCGGGTTCCCCGTCGCCGAAGAAATGGTTGCCACCATGCGCTTCGGGTCTACAAGGCCACTATCTCCAAAAGATTGCTCAATGATCTTCATCCGAGCAAATCTGTCATTGGCCGCCTTTAGCGCGTCGGCAGTATCTGCACCAGCAGACCTTGCAAACATGGCATCCAGTTCATCACGGGCCTTGTTTGCATCATCAACAAGTTGACGCGACACTGGACGTGCGCCCGATATGATGTCGTTCAGGTCTTGGCGGATTAAGTGCAGGTCTTTCCCAAACATGTTCCCATAGATTGGTGGCGGCAAACCGAAGTCGGTTCGGATTTGGCGTAGCCTAGAAATGTCGTTTAAAGTTGGTTGGATGTTTGCATTTTCGTAAATGCTTCCAATGCCCTTCCCGACCGCATCAAGTTCTTCGGAAAAGGTTTTCTTCATGTTGTCCGCTGTCAACACATCGCCATAACCGTATTTAGAAGCGGTGCTGCCGTCAATGCCGACATTGTCCAGCATATGGCGGGTGAACATTTCATCCTGCTTGCCGTGGATCGCAGCAAGGCGTGGGTTGGCAGCTTCCCTTGCGTATGCGGCTTCCCTTTGTGCGCCTGCGGGATGAAACGGGGCAGCGGTCGGTTTAATTCCAAGCTTCTCAAGTTCTGTCAGGTCATTGAGACGGTCAGAAGCCCCCGGCAACGGTTTTGCCCCGATCCGACCTACCCGGCTTACGCCAGCGGGGGCAAGCATTTCTGCGGCAATCCTTGCCCCTTGGCCCCATGCTTCCGGGTTTTCAAGATTTAGCTTTGTGGCCAATGCCGTTCCAGCGGGTTCCGCTACCATGCCCGCAACGGCAGGTACCCCTGCCCCATAGATCAAAGCCTCGGGAATTGTAGCAGCACCCGTCAGGGGCAAAGTGGCGGCTGCGGGAATAAGGGAGCCAACCCGGGCAACACCTTTTTCGACAAGGTTCTTGGGTTCATATTCGCTTTCGCCCATCGTCAACTTTGCCATTGCGTTCTTAGTTGGCGTGTAGAGATCGGGCATCTCTTCGCTGTTTTTTAGGAACGAAAGCCAAGACGGAAGATAGGTGTCAATTGCCTTGTCTATGTTTTTGGTCTTCAGCATTTCCGGCATGTAAGGGTCAATGAACCTGTCCGCTTTTCCGGCCAAGTTTATCGTTCCTGACGGGGCGTTCACAAGCGCAGGAACCCCTTCGCCAAGGACGCCGCGTGTTGCCGAACGCAGTACCCCAATTACGGGATCACCCCCCATATCAACGGGCCGCGGGTTGTTGGTCGAAGAAAAGATCGAATTGCTCGGCGGAAGGTTTTCTGTTCCGGGCACCGATCTGTATGTTCTTGGCGGCGTTGCTTCAGCAGCGGGTGGGTTGGCAGGCTGTGCGGTCCCGGGAATTGAGGTCCAAGTCATTTTCTATCCTCACTGTGTGCCAAGGTAAGTGCCGTCTGGGCCGTAGTATGCAGGGCCTTGTGGTCCGTTGTTGTTCCAAACGCCCTCTATTCTGTTGTTACCGTCTTGAAATTGCAATCTATCGCCATTTGTATGATCCCCCGGCGCAGGCGCGGTTGCCTCCTCATCAATACCCAGAAGCTTTTTGTACTTTTCAAGCTTGCCTTCCCACTCCACGGGTTGCTGTCTTCCCTTGAAGTCTGCTTCGTACATCGCAGACGGGTTAGCGCCAGAATTGTTGATGGCATCAAGGGTGTTGCCTTCACGCTCCAACAACGCTTCCCTTGCAGCCAGAATTTCAGCAATCGCCGCCTTCTGTAGCGTGATATTTGGCAAGGAGCCGTTCATATAGTCCCTTGCGTTGTCGCTAAGGTTGACGCCCTGACGTGTCAGTTCACCAGCAAGCTCTTTACCGATGGTATCCATCGCAGCCCATGCGTCAGTGGCATTGCTGTTAAACGGAAGGCCCAACTGAGACATGAGCGTCCCAACTTCCTTAAACACTTGCGTCCCGGGACCCATTGACATGCCAGAAGACCCAATTGTCCCATAGGCTTGGGCAATACGGTCAAAGCTTGACGTACTTTGCTGGTACATATCAGACCGTTCTGGAAGTTGCTCAATGATCTGTAGGCCCAGTACGTTCTTGGTTTCGCGGCTGATGCTTGCGTTTTGGTTTTCCGCAAAGGACGGGTCAAGCACAGACGTTCCGTCTGCGGCAACGATGTAGCCCTGTGCGTTTTGGATAGCTGCCAGTTTTTGGTCAATAGCGTTGATCTGGTCTTGCGCTCCGGGGAACTGCAAGCCTGCCGTGGACGTAAGAAGATCGCGGCGTTGCATTAGGTAGCCGTACGTCGATCCCGCAGGAACGCTATGCGTTGTGCCATCTATGTGCGTGATCGGGATTGGAACGTTGCTTCCGCTGCCGTAGATGTCAACGGGGGCAACACCCATATATGGCGGAACGCGCTGAACACCAACTTCACTACCGTTATTAAACGGGCTGTTCGCCCAACCTTGCGACTTGGCAAAGTCCTCAATGGTCCCCGGATACCCAAGCTCCTTAGCCCGCATGAAGGACGTTTGCAGGGCGTTGGTGTTCTCGATGTTTGCCTTGATAACTTCGGGCGTTTGCTTGAGAAGCTCTTTATAGGTTTCCATGCCGCCACCAAGGCCAGCAAGAATACCGCCCAACGGCGAGATCGTCTGGGCCTGCGCCCCCGTAGCAAGACCACCCAGCAAAGACATGATCGCATTGGAGTTCATGCTGCCGTCGCGGTTATGGAAGAACTTTCCAATGAAGTTGCGATCTTCGTAAGGCTTAACGCCCCCAGCAACGCCATCGTTCATGGTCATAATCTGCGTGTTCAGGTCTGCGTTGCCCAGACCGACCTTTGGTGCCGATGCCGCCCACGGTTTTTCCCCATAGTTGTCGTACAAGTGGTGTGCAATGCGCTCTTGAAGTTCTGCCGTCATCGGCTCATCGCCTGTCAGGCCCATGTCGTCCCTTGCCTGCCGCAGCGTAGCGCCAACGATCTGGTATTCCCCCATTGGAGTAGCAACACGACCAGTTTGTTCCTTGCTATAGTTGGCATAGGGTCCGCCAACACGGGCAAAATCAATTGCCTGATTAACGGTCATCCCGGTCAAGTTGATTCCAGCGAACTGCCCGCCTTCGCGGTTGGAAAAATTCAAAAGCGCATTGGGATCACCACCGCTTTCGCGCTGCGATACTTGTGGACGGAAGGTATCCCACCCCGTCGGGGTCGGTTCTGGGCGGCGGGTAACGGGGGCGACAACACCAGTGGCAGGGGTTGTAGCAGCGACAACGCCACCAGCCGGAGGTTCGGCTGGGGTTACTGGGGCAACAACGCCGCCAGCGGGGGGTGTGGCTGGGGCGACAACGTCAGTGGATTCAGGTGCTGCCTCGTATTTCCGCGTGATCGGGTTCCACACGGGAGGTGGCGCGGATACACCGCCGGGGGCATAGCCATGGCGGCCATCAATAACGCCACCACGGGCAGCCCCCATAAACTTGGTGATCAGGTTGATGACTTCTTCAGTGCCCTTACCCTGCTTTTGATCTGGCGGATCGGCAACCATCAATTGGCCAACTGGAAGATCGCCAGCGGGGACATAGCCCATGCCGCCAATGCCTAGCTGGCTGAAAGTTCGGGGGCCAACAACCCCGCCATCAGCAAAGCCCATCCAGTTGCGCGGGGTCTGGGTTGTGGTGGTGCTGCCAGCGGCTGCGCCAGTTCCTGTGGCGACGTTGGCAAGGAACTGGGCGACTTGGAACGGGTAGCCCTGTTCCTGCATGAACTTATTGATCATGGCGTCTTTGCCAGCCTGTTCAGTCTGTTGCTGCATGGTGCCAGCCGCAATCTTGGCCTGTGCGCCCTGTAGGCCCAACTGTTGCGACTGAGCGCCTAGGCCAGCCAACTGCTCACCACCCGCCAACTGCCGCGCCAGATCGGCCTGAGAGGCACCAAGGGCTTGCGTGTAGCCTTGGTTCAGGATGTCGGCCATGGTCTTGCCATAAGCCATTTGGTTTTGCTGTTGCAGGTTTGCTGCGGCGATGCCTGCGCGGTCACCGCCGAAGGCCCCAGATGAAATGGCGTTGCCCAGAGCGCCGGACTGTGCCTGTTCTGCTTGTTGGCGCAGATAGGCCCCAGTGGTGTCAGCAACGTTCTTAATGTAGGGCGACATGTAGTTGTCGATGCCAGCGTAGGCAGGCCCCATGCCCGCTTGCGTGGCCGTTGTGGCTTGGGTCATGTAGGGCTGGTATGATCCAGCCGTGGCGTTGATGTCGTTGATACCAGCGCCCTGCTGTGCGTTCATCTGGGCAACATAGTCAGCCGCCGTGGTCCCAAAAGCTTGGAACGGCTTGGCTGCGGCAGTTTCAGCCCGTGCGTTGACAGCGTTGTAACGCGCCAAAACCTCTGGCGGTATGGACACCGATGAGGTCGTTGTTGCCTTCTTGCCGCCCATTCCGTTTATCCTTCAGTCAGGCCCGTTTTGGCGTTATACAGGAAGTACACACCAGCGGGGGCACCGAACACACGTTCGTAGAGGCGGATTTTTGCCTCAGTCCTTGTGTTCGACAATACCCCAATCGCCAGAGGAATACCAAGTTTTTCTGAAACGGTCTTTGCCCACTCCGCAAGCTTGCGGGCGCGACCGCCTTTTGCCGACCGAAACTCTGGTGCGACATAGATTGCCTTCTCGTCCAAGATGTTCTCGTGGCTGTACCACATGGACCCGATCCGCAGGATAATCATGGCCTCCAGTGGTTCACCCGCATCGCCGCCGATGACACCAACCAATCCCATCTGCTTGGTAAGCGCCGCATATATGTGGTTCTGCAACATCGGAATGTCCGGCTCCACGAAGGCGTTTTCGCGGGTGGCGTCGATGGACATACGCATCACCTCGTTGAAGTCTTCAGCAATCCCCTCGCGGACGTAGATTTCGGTCATGTATGCTTAATCCTTTTTCGGACCCGGCAAGCTTTGCAGTGTTTTGATGGTTTTCTGACGCATCTTTTTCACGAAAGCATCCAAGACCTTGTGTCCGTGGTCCAAGTCGCCACCACCGATATGTACAACATCTTCCGGCGGAATAACATACTCCCCGCCAGCGGCCACAATTGGCACCCCATCGGTCGCGCCACCGTCGGCTTTTCCAAGAAGATTGCTGGTGAAATTGTTGAACTTGCTTTGGCCTTGATCATCTTTCTTGAAAATGTTGCCAACCGTAGCGCCAGCAATAGGACCAAGACCCGTAATAATTCCCAAACCAGCGCCAACCAACCCAGCGTTTCTATTCAGCCAGTTTGGCTTGGTGCCTTCTGGTGCTGCGGCAGTGCCAGCGGCGGGTGCTGGGCTGACACCAGAAGACCTATTGCCACTAAATAGTCCAGCGCCGGGGCCGCCGCCATTAACCCGATCCCACAGGCCAGTATAGCCCGAAGCATTTGCCGCTGGCTTGTTTTGCTGCCCGTACTGGGCATTGGACCCGCCCGGCAGATAGGATTGCAAGTTGGCTGGGATCGCATCGCCATAACGCTGGTTGTCAATCTGGGCATAACGCGCCGATGCCGCTTGGTTGGCGTTGTACCTGTCACTGCGTCCGTTTCCTGCGGGTGCAGCGGGTGCGGCGGCAGGGGCAGGGGCAGAACGGGCGGGTGCAGCATTAGCCCCACCACTATCAGGGCGAGAAATACCTTTGCTCCCCATGTCAGCGCCGCCACCACCAGCCTTATGAGGCATGGACACGCTGTAGGGCAGACCCTTTTCGCCGTACGGCGTACCCTTGGTGATGTTTTTGACGCTAAAGATGTCCTTGGCGATCTTGAAGCCCGCCATGCTGTTGCCTTCGCCCATGGCCGAGATGATGTCGGCGGGGATGACGTAGGAGCCGGAGGCAACGTGCATTGGTAGGTGGTCCGTGCGGCCCGCCACAGAGCTGTGGATGGCACCCTTGTGGACTTTGCCCCCACGGGCGCGGGCAGTGCGAAGTGCTGCCGCCACGGCCTGCTTTTGGGGGTGTCCGGCGGCAACCATCTCAGAGATGTTGTCGGAGATAGTTTGTTGGGACGAACCTTTTTTCAACGGCATTGCAACCTCACGAGTAGCTGACGGTAACGACCTGACCCGTACCGGGTGCGATCACAATACCATTGTTGGTGGGAATATTGACAACAATAACGCCAACCGTGTTTGGGATGGTGACGATCTTGCCTGTTGTGGCGCTGGACAGCGTTGCATCGTACGCGGAGCCAACCGCCGACCCTGCGGTAAGCACTGCAATTGACGCCAAGCGGCCCTGCCCTGTGGAGACAAGCGTGGCCGCCGATATGTTGTTTGAAACCAAAATGCCTTGAACCTGAAGGTATGTCTGCCCCACGCCGTTGATGGCGGTGGCAATGTTCTTGGCGGCGGTAAGAATGTCTGAGAGCGATGACATCAGAATTTCCCATCGGGTTGGTAGCGGTATCGGATGTTCCCAAGACGCCAGAAGGAATCTAGGTCGTTGCTTTCAATCCTGATTGCCACAAGCCTTGCGCGAAACCGTGGGGTCACGAACTGGGTGGCTTGCGTAAGATTGAAGGAATATGTGCTTGGCGTGTCGCCCGGGTAATCTGCCGTGTAGAAGGTGATCGTGACATCAGCGCCTTGGGTTCCATCATAGAAGCCCCACTTCATGTCGGGCCACACCTGATCCAAGAAGGTCTTCAGTTCGCCTTCCTGAACGGCAAAGTAACCCGTCTGAAACCAAGAGTTCATCGCAACGCCATCGGCGTTTTCGGAGGTTTCGTGCTGGTAGATGATGTAATCGCCACCAGCGCCAATTGGCGGGCCGTTCACGCCTTGGTCAATCCACGCCGTGCGGGTCATGGTGCCAAAATCCCACTGGTTCAGCAAAGCGTTATACTTGGCGTACTTGGTCGGGATGCCACCCGACCCCATGACGGGGTAATACCATGTGATTTCCCCAAAACGGGAATTGGGGGCGCATCGTACGTTTTCCCAATAGTCTGTGTCAATGTCTTGGAAAATCACGTCCCAGATCGGGCATTGCACAGGTTCAACGCCGTTGCCGGACAGCTTGAAAAACTGGCTCTGGCTCATCCAGTAGACGGTGCCAGCCAGCGTACCCATAGCCTTACGCCCCACCAAGCCGCAGCCCGATGCCACCTCGTTAAAGGAATAGACCAAAGGCAGGTTGATGTATTGCATCGACCACAAAGAAAGGTCGGTCCACAGCAGGCCCTGTTGCGGACCTTGCATCGCGCCCACGACCTTGGACCCCTTGGGGATGCGGTACGATCCGGCTTGGTTGGTGACGGTGCCGACCCAGTTAGAGAAGTTGCCAACATCGCACCACCGCACAAGCAGCGGGTCTTGGAAGCCCGTGAACGTGGACCCGTAGGCGATGATCTGGCGCTCTGGCATAGCCACAAAGCAGCCCTCGTTGATCAGCGGGGCGTTGGGGACAACGATTGCGTGTCCCGTTGTGTCAGACGGGTTCCAGTAGAAAATCTCGCCAGCGTGGGGGGACGCGATCAGGTATTCGCCCCAGTTGTCCAGCGACCAATCTGGTTCTGTCAGCGTGGGCATTTCAAAGCCCCACGCCGTTATGGAGACAGTTGCCCCAGTGTTGGTGAAGGCGGCAGAGGATGATATGACAAAGGTGCTGGTTGATACCCCAGCGGTGGCACTGAGGACCGTGTAGTTGCCATCAAAGTTTGTTGATCCGCTTATGGCAAGTGTGGTTCTGGGTGTAACGTAGACGCTGGTTGACAGGGTCACGGTAGCCGTGGTGCCGTTCCCGACAATGCTGGCCCCCGTGTAGACTCTGCCCGTGCCGCTGAACACAACACCAGTGCCGTAGCCGCCCGAACCATAGCCGCCAGCGCCGTAACCCACGGGCGGTGTGGTTGCCTGTTGCCCAATGTAATAGTTGATCCGCGTCTTGCCGCCGTTCATTTGGTAAGTAACGGCGGCGGCGGTTACTGTGCCGAAGACGGTTCCAACGCCGGGGTCGGCTGCCTTGGCATAGCTCAACGATCCGGCGGATGATGCCGTGACGGTGTATGTGCCGTTGTAGCCGGAGGGGGTCATGCCCGCGACCACAACCGAAGTTCCAATGGGGACAATTGCAAGATTGCTCATAATGATCGTGGCCGTTCCAGCCAGCCAGCTTGCGGAGATGATCCCGCTAAGAATGTTTTGCGGTGCGCTTGATGCGGCGATTGTAAAGGTGCTGCTACTTAGCACCGAGGTCACAATATAGTTTCCATAAAGGGAAATGCCGCCAATGTCCGTTGCCACCAAGATTGGGAATGTGGACCCAGCGGTGTAGCCGTGGTCAGCCAGCGTGACCGTGACGGTGGGTGTTGACGGGCTGATGGTGGTCTTAAACGATGGAACCGCGCCGCCGTTGTTAACAGTCGCCGTGGCAGGGGTCAGTATCCCGATGACGTTTTTTGCGGTTATGATGTAGCTGTTTGCGCCAGCTTGTGTGCATGGATAGAAGCCTGACAGGACGATCCCCCCCACGCTAACTTGCGTTTGGAGGTAAATTGAATCGTACGAAGAAACGTTAGACGCCGTGTCGGTGACAGTAACATTTGAACTCCCGCTGACGGTGGTGAAGTCGGTTGTTATGTTGGCGGTGTAGTATTGCGGCGAGATGTTGATGCCAGTGCCGCCGCTTTCGCTGGTGTACAGGGATGTGTCCGCGCCAATGCCCAAGTATTTGTGTGTGTTTGTGTCAGACCATGCGTGGAGCGCCCGAACGGTGTCCCACTGTGTGGTCTGGATGAATTTTGTCCAGCCGCCAAGTTTCTGCGGCAAGCCCACGCCCTGCCGATCCGGCACAAAGCGGATCAGGTTGCTTGACGAAATAGCGGCCTCGTTCAGGGCCGGAGTGCGGTTCTGATCAACGCCGGGGATAAGCTTCAGGCTGGCGTGTGGCATAAATTAGCCTCGCGTTGGGGTGGCAACGGTTGCCGGAGATTGCGACGACCAGCCTGCGGCGTCAAACTTCTTGCGGGCCTCTTCCACCACAGCCGACTTCAACAGCAACTGGTACTGGTTCTCGTAGCTCTGCGCCATCTGCGGATCGTCGCTCTCCTTGCCAAAGTTCCGCTGGTAGGCCGAGATGTAGATCATCGACGCCATCACCAGAAGGTCGGACAGATACTGGCTGATGAAGGTGGTGGGGACAGCGGCAGACAGCGGCGCGGGGCGGATCGTGCCGACCACCTCAACGTAATAGTCTGCGTTTGGCACTGGTCCGACAAAGAACAACGTTTCGTTAAACGGCACAAAATACTTCGGCACACCAAGGTTGGCGGACAGGGACGAACCATAGACCGCATCCAAAAATTCTTTGGTGGTCGGCATCAGCGGGGTGCGGGTCGCGGTGTTAGGGTTGGTTTGACCAGCGGGGGTGATCAGGTTGATCTGTTCGCTGACCACAAACGATGTGCCGCTGCCCAAGTCTTGCGAAAACGATAGGTTGCGGTTGGCAGCCGTCAGCTTGTAAGACGCCCCATACAGCGACACCGATGTAAACATTAGGTCCAGATCGCGGCAAATGCGAAGGTTGGTGTAGTCAATCATCATTGGCAAGATTGCCAAGAAGTTTGGGTCATCCTCCGCCACGACCGCCATCTGGGCGATCTGGGTCTTGTATGTGGTGTAAGTTAAGCCAGCCATGCCGTCACCCCTGTGTCTGCGATGACCTTACATCATTCAAGCAGTTTAGCCAATGTCTTAGGTCCGACGATGCCATCAGCAGCTAGACCATTGGCGGCCTGCCACTTTTTGACCGCAGCTTCCGTACCTGATCCAAACACGCCATCGGGTTCAAGACCCAGTTCAGCTTGCATCCGCTTGACGTTTTCGCCCGTGGAACCCTTTTTGAGGACGCCCGGTATGGCCGCAGCGTTGGCAATCGGGGCCGGAACTGCGCCACCCAGAACGGCCAGTGCCGCCTCATAGTGTTTGCGCCGATCCTCAAGGCCAATGGTGCCACCGTTAACCAGCTTGGTCATCTTGACAATGTCGCCCTCGTCGCAGGCAATGTTGATCTTGCGGCTGTTCCAGTACCAACAGGCGCTTTCCAACGCCCCCTTCTTGGTTTGGACGTAGTCGATCACCTGTTCCGGCGTCATATCAACAGACAGGCCGAAAGCTGTGTAGTTGTCGCGCCCAGTTAACTGGATCACCCCGCGCCCACGGAAGCGCCAGCCATCACCTTCTTCTGTATTTCGCATACGGCCCCCGTAGATCACGTTGGCGATCTTTTCAGGCTGCTTGGCATAGTCCGCAGCGTTGCGTCCAGACTTGGAAAAATACTTGCTGAAAAGCTTTTCCAGTGTTTCGGCGCGGTAGTTCAGGTTTTCTGACAGGACCGTGAAGTTCATGCTCTCATGGCCGCACTGGGCGAAGAAACCCGCAATACGGTTGGGTGTGTTGATCTCGTACTTGGGCAAGATTTCCATTGCCGCATCGGCCCACGCCGCAGCATCAGCATTACCATGCAAGATGTGGACGATCTGGTCCTTGTTCATGTCTTCTTCTTTCCGACGCCTTTTGCCAACGCGCCAAGGATAGAGTTCTTGTCCGCCCCAGCCTTGCCAGTGAGATTGGCAAGCATGTCACCTGCGTTGCCCGTGACAGCGGTCTTGATCAGGCCCTCCACTGCGGGTGGCAGATCGACCTTGTCCAGCACCGCATCGGCCATCTTTTCCTTGACCTTGCGCCCGATCAGCGCACCTACCAAACGACCAATCATTCTATCTTCTCCTCTTCCTTCTGGGTTTTGTTGTTGCTTGCCGCAAGAACGCCGCCCAAGGCCCCGACAATGAAGGACGCAATGGGGGTCAGTAGTTCAAAAAACTTGCGGTCATTTTCAGAGCTTTCGCCCATAGGCTGGGTCACGAAAACCAGAGAATAGAGAATGGTGAAGATCGTCCCACCAAGAATGAAGGTCAGGGATATCCCAATGAAATATCGCAGTTTTGCTTCCAAAAAGGCGGCGTCACCTTTTGCCATTTCGATCTCCCATTAGCTCTTTGGGGCAGGAATTTGTGGCTGTGCAGACGGGCGGTTGGCATTGCTGCGTTGACCAGTTTTTCGGGTCTTGGCATGGATAACGGTAGAACCCATCTTTGGACATGACAAGGATGCCCACTAAAGCTGCGGCAAACAAAACCCAAAGAAGTGTTTCTTTCATTTGATGAGCCTTTCCAGCAAGCGTTCAATCTTGGCATCAAGATTGTCTATGCGGATAATAACACGGTTAATGTCCGCATGGACCTCTGTTTTTGTGACATATTCTTTAGCCATCTCTTCCCGCGTACGGTTTAACAAGATTTGCAGACGCTGCATTTCAGCAAAGGCGTAGCGCAGGATTCCCCCAACCACGCTGAGGCCAACGGTCAGGATCGCGTTCCAAATCATGTCGGTTGGCATGTCTTAGCCCTCTGGGTATGGGAAGCGGGCTTCGATCTCAGCGATCTTGTCCAGCCAATCTTGTTGTGTTGCCTTGCCGCGCTGCCAATAGAAGAAGACGGGGTCGGCTTCAATGCGGTAAGCTTCGGCCCGCTTGGCTTCCTGTTCTTCCTGTGACGGGGGCGCAGGAGGAGGCGGGGGCGAGAAGACGCCATCCGCATACAGCCATCCAATGGTTGCACCTTCGGTCAGCAGAACCCAGCCTTGCTCTGCGGCAAAGTCTTCATCGGCAAGGGCCGTGTTCTTGACCACGCCATTTTCAATAACTGCGTAACCGCTTACCATGTGTAGACCTCCACATATCCTGCGCCACCTGCGCCGCCAGCACCACCTAAGAAAGTTGTGCGTGTTGATCCACCACCACCGCCCCCGCCCCCGGGGAAGCCACCAGCACCGCCAGCCGCGCCAGCTACTGTTGTTGCAGAGCCACCGCCGCCACCGCCAGAGCCGGGGAACAAGCCAGCGCCACCAGCCGTGGGTGCGCCCGCGACCGAGGTGCCTGCAAGACCACCCACGTTGGAATTGGATGCGCCGCCAGCGTATGGCGCAACCAAGACGTTACCAACGGTTTCACTGCCGCCCGCGCCGCCGCCGCCGCCGCCAAATTGAGATGCGCCACCAGCTACGCCTTGGCTTCCATATGTAGCGCCGCCACCGCCATAATATCCAGCCCCGCCGTTCGTTGTGCCACTAGTAAGAGTTGGAACAGTGGTGCTAATAGCCCCTGTACCCGCAGCTTGTACGTCTCCGCCAGCAGGGGCTGCGGATGCACTGATAGTGCCAGCGCCACCGCCAGCGCAAGTGATATACCCCCCAAATGAAGATGACCCACCAGCACCGCCAGCGGTATTAGATGCGCCGCTTGTCCCGGATAGACCAACCGTTACAGTGACCGTTGCAGTTAAAGCGGTTGGATAGAAGTATTTTTCAAAATAAGCGCCACCGCCGCCACCAGAACCACCGTATTTTACAACGCTCGCACCAAGAACGTTTCCGCCTGCACCGCCGCCACCTGCACCCCAGACACGAACGAGGACAAGACGCGCACCTGCGGGCTTGGTCCATGTACCGGAAGACGTGAAGATTGAACGGCTAGGAAGCATATCGGTCCAAGAGGTGTTGGACCCCGTCCCGCCAGAGGCCAGCACCTGCCCTGACGTACCGTAGGATGCGCTGCCCGCGCCGATGTTGCCCGTGATGATTGGGGTGGCAATGGTGGGCGCGGTGGCAAGAACCACAGCGCCAGTGCCAGTGACTGAACCGAAGTCTGTGAAGCCAAATTCCCAGTCTGCGGCAGTGGTCAGCGCGGTGCCAATACAAGTGACCATTGTGGTCATCTGCGGAATCACCGTGCAGACAAGGTTGCCGCCGGAAGAGTTGATCGTCAAGCTACCCGTGGAGTTGTTGACAATGTGGAACGTCCAGCCAGTCCCCAGTGTTGACGTAACGGGCAGTGTGATGGTCTGCCCCAGTGTCCCCGTGAACAGTTGGTACTGGCTGCTGGCGTTGGTCAGGACGGTCGTGCCAGTGGCCGTGGCCGTGGACGTGAAGCCCAGCAAGGCCGCAGCAGCCGCAGGGGCGCTGGTTGCCCCTGTTCCGCCGTTGGCCAGCGGCAGGGTGCCGGAAACGTGGGTGGTCAACCCAATCTTGCCGTAAGATGGGGCCGCACCGACCCCGCCAGAGATCAGAGCGTTGCCTGTGGCTACGTCAGCAAGCTTGGACAGGGTTGTGGTGCCGGAGGCGTAGACGATGTCCCCGATGGTGTAGGACGTTATCCCAGTGCCACCACCAGCCGCGCCAACAGCGCCCCACGCGGGTGCAGCCGCCGAGCCAGCCGAGATGATGGTCTGGCCGGACGTACCGTAGTTTGCGCCGCCGATGCCAAACTGACCTGCGGAAGCAATGCGGAAGCGTTCCACTGCGGTTACGGTACCCGTTGGCGTAGTAGTAAACAGGAGGAAACCCGGCGAAGAGGTTGAGCTGACAGCACCGTCTGAATAGAAAAGCACTTGCGCCGTGTTACGGTAAGCTCCAAGTTCATCTCTTCCAGAGCCAGCAACAATACCAGTTATGGATTGTGTAGAAACCGCAGTCGGGGCAGCTTTTGTGCCTTCTGCGTATTGCAGCTTTATTAAAACTGATGAGGCGTAGTTTGTTTGATTGTACGTCCCACCATCAACCGACAGCAAGGCTGATGGTGTACCACCAATACCAAAAAAACCAGCAGAGGTTACGCGTACACGTTCAGCGCCAGCCGTAGCCACAGCCACTGTATCCGCAGCTGGGAAGAATATGCCCGCGTTAAGGTCGCCAGTGTGGGCAATTGAGGGTGCTGCGGCAGTGCCGTCTGCAAAGGATGCTTGGCCTGTAAAGGCGGGGCTGTCAGACAAAACAACAGAACCCGTGCCAGTCGATGTCGTGACGCCAGTTCCACCATTAGCTACGGGGAGTACCCCCGAAACGTGCGTGGTCAGGCCGATCTTGCCATAGGATGGCGCAGCGCCGACCCCACCAGAGATGATCGCATTCCCCAAGGCAACGTCAGCAAGCTTGGAGAACGTTTGCGTGGCCGAGGCGTACATGATGTCGCCAATAGTAAACGTGTCCAAGCCAGTGCCGCCCAAGGAAACTGGGATTGGCAGCGTGGTGGGCAGGCCCGCCCGCGTGGCCGCAATGATCTGGTTCAAGCTAATCTTGACCGAGCTTCCGGCCTGCACACCTTCAAAAAGCTCTGATCCATCCAGTCCGATGACCGCAGGGAGGTTTGGGATTTGTATAGAACTCATCAGATCGGTCCTGTCTCTGGAACTGTTGTGTTATCATACGGCAGATCGGCTTGAGTTGCCAGCGGCGCGGTTTGCGCTGCGGGGTCAGTGCCGGGCTGTTCGTTCAAGCTGCCATTGGCAAAGCCCGTCTGTTGGGTGACACGGTTGTTGTCGTTCTCAGTGATACGGAAATCCCCGCCCGGCACGGGAATGCCCGTCTTGGCATTGACCGTGTTGCCCTGCGTCATGCGGTAATCCGTCTCCGCCTGAATGTAATATTCGGGGCGGGCGTTCATAATTACGGGCGGATCGGCGGGCAGCACGATGGAACGAAGTTGTTGCTGCGGGGTGTCCATGCAGTGATTGCACACCAAAAGGCGCTTGTTGATCAGCCCCGCGCCAGCCCAGTCAAACTGCCACGACAGGTTCACATGGTTGTAAACCCCGCCACACCTGTCGCATACACCTGCGGCCTGTGGAGACTTTGCACTTATGCGGGCGCGGCCCAGTTTTGATGCGTATGACATTATCTAAAATAGCCCGAAATCATAGGACTTATATAAGTTGGAACCGCTTCCACGTCTTGATCTGCGGCGATCTGGTAGCTCTCGTCGGCCTGCGCCTTTAGCGCCACGGCCATCTGGGGCTGCCAGATGCGGGCCAGACGGTAGGCCAAGCCATCCGCAAAACATTCTAGCCAGCGGTAGGGAATTTCGACATTTTCGCCATTTTGCAGATTAGAATCTTGGACCTGCCGGACGCGGTAATACTTCAGGGTCGTGGCGGAAGACCCATCCGGCACGGGCCACAGCGTGATCGTGGGCGAGATTAGGCGGTCGAACCAGTACGATGTAGGGAAGCCCTGCTGGTCCTTGTTGGGGTAGGAGGCGTATTCCGTGCGTGAGATCGGCATGATCACGCGGTCAGGGCCATTGGCCGTGGTCGTATAGGCGTCCAGCACCATGATGGTGTTGCCGTCCACGGCGTAGGTGGATGTGCCTTGCACCAGTGCCACCGTTACCAGATCAACGGCCCATAAGTTTACACCTTGGTTCGACCACCGCGACAGCATCATGTTCGTCGCCATGCGGGCGCTTTCCATGTGTTCTTGAAGGACAGCCGCTGGCCTTACGCCGATGTTCTGGTAGGCATACAGGACGATTTCGCCCAGCGCAGGGTTGAACGCATATGTGCCGCTGGTGGTCATCTCAACACTTCCATGCTTTTAAGGACAGCGCCTTGCGTGTCGGCTTGCCCTTCTCGTCCTTCATCGGACCTTCCATGCCGCCCATCCTAGCACAAAAAGACTTCTTGCGGGCAGCATCTTTGTCGGTCTTTGGGTTGGGGGCTGGGGGCTTCAGGTTGTGGCCCTGCGCCTTGGCCGATGCGCGGCCTACGGCATTTAAGCCGCCCTTTGGGTCTTGCCCGGCTTTACGGGTCCACGCTGGGGTCTTCGCCATTCTTCACCACCAATCCCATTGCTGCAAGGGCATCAAGGCCATCCATGCCCACCACCACATTAACACGATCTGGCTGTGCTTGGATAGGATCAGATGTCGTGTAGCCTTCCAGTGGCCCAGAGGCTACCTGATAGTCTGTTGTGCCATCCGTCCAGATCGGCGCGGTGGCAGGATCAACGTTGGGATCGGTAAAGGTAGGCGGGCAAGCTATCGTTGTGGTTTCCATCAGTAAGCCCCTGTTTCGCCGTTGACCCAGCTTTCGGTGGATGTGATCTGCCCTGTGGTCAGGTTAGGTCCAAACCGCACGATCAGGCTGTAGATGCGTCCGTTGAAAGGCAACGTAGTCCCACCGCGACGACCAATGTAGAGCGGGTAAGCAAGGTAATTTCCAAAACCTTGATCGCCAGATGACGAAGCAACTTGAATACCATTTACTTGAAGCAGGGCCGTGTCTGTGGCAATTTCACAAATGGCTGTCAAAGTATTAGTTATAGGAGCAGCATAAGATGACGGTGTTGAAAATCCGGCGGGGGCAGCAGAACCCGATGATCTTAATGAATATGCAGCAGTTGGGGAGGAACTATTTGATAAGAACACTGCTCCAGCATTTGCTGCTATTGAAGCACTACTTTCTACTATACAACCTGTTGCAGCATCACTCAGCTTCCGCACCCCAGTAAACACTTGTACCTTGTTGGTGGCAGGTGTGATCGTACCCGTGACCATGCCGTCATCCACGCCGTCAAAGGCAAGATAGGATGCAGATGCAACGCCAGCCTGTGTGACTTCGTATTGCGACACGACCTTTTGGTAGGCGGTTACGGCGGGCTGTCGCTCTAGCTGTGCGCCCCAGATGTAGAATCCGCTTCCAGCCGTACCCGTGGTAACTAAGGTTGTTAGTGACAGTGCCGAGCATATGATGTGATATAATAGGTTTATACCCGATGCAGGGGTAGTGAAAGTGGCGGTACAGCGCCACCAGCCATCGCCCACATCTGTAGATGTAAGGGTTGCAGTGCCTGCATTTACTTGAGACGCGCCCGTGGTCAGGTTAAAAAAGCAAATCGCACCTACGACAGAAAAGTTTACGCAGATAAAGCTGCGTTCCGCCGCCTTAAAGTAGCCAGACCATGTATACGATGCAGAGAATAGAAAACCTTGTGGGTTTGCTGATAAGGCGAAGAATGAAGATGTGTTGGCTGTCTCCTGAACTTTATCCGCCGTGGTGGTGCCGTTTGGTGCTGTTATAACGTTAGCAGCAACAGTCACAGGGCCTGAGGTCTTATTCCAAACCGCATTATCAAACTGCTCCGTATAAGTGTATATGTTGCGCGTACCAACTATGGGGTTGATCCCGTAAATCGGACGCTGCGTGGATGTGGCTTGTGTGGCGTGGTTGCCACGGCCAGACTTATCCAGCATCTTGCCGACAGTCTGGTTAGGTGCAGTTACAGGCGTGGTCCCTGCGCTATCTTGGAACAGTGTGGTTAGGTCAGAGGGGTCATACCAAGCGCCGGGTTCTGCGGCTGCAAACAGGGAAGCGGGGGACGAAGATGCCCCACCGCGCACAAGGTTCATGCCAATCCCTACAAACATCTCAGTACAGAGCCACGATGCTGGTTGCTGTGGTGCCTGTGGCGTAAACGCGGGTTACCTGAATGGGCAGCAACGTGCCACCCTGAACGCCCACGAACAGGACGGAAGAGCCACCGTCAGCCATATCAACGGTGAGGTTGCCAGCCGCGCCAATGTAAAGCGCACGGGTGGGCTGACCGTAGATGGTAGCATCGCTGGTGGTTACCGCAGAGGCGCGGTGGGCCGATACCGTGGCGTCAGCGGAAAGATATGCGGCGGTTGCCATTGGGTGTCTCCTGTGGGGAGAAGGGGCCTTTCAGCCCCCTCTATTACTTTGCTTTGGCGGCGGCTGCCGACATCAATGGCATACCATGAACGGCCTGACCACCAATGACATTCTTGCTGCCAGTGGTGACGTGGGCGCTGGTATCTTCCGTCTTAGAAGGTTTCCCCACTGAAACAGTGGTCTTGACCGTCATGGCGGGCTTTTTGTTCCCTACACGCATCAGACGGTATCATGCTGTGGGATGTAACGGACGGTAATTGTACCAACGCCTGTGCCAGTGTTTGCGGACAGGACATAGATACGCTTGCCAGTGATAGTATCATCCCAGTTCTGGGTGCGGGTTGCGTCGGTGCCGGGCGTCAGGGCGATCAAACCAATGGCGCTACCTGCGCCGCCAACGACAAGTTCCGTAGCCGTGGCGCTTGTACCAACGCTAAACGTGGTAGTTGCGCCGTTCCATACCGTGGTGACCAGCATCTGGATGTTCAGGATGTGGCTGTTGGCCGGAAGCACGATGGAGGTTGCCAACGCAGTTGCGGTCAGGGCTTGGGTGATCGGGTAGGTCTGCGCCATGACCACCGAGCCAACGTTCTTGACGTTGCTGCCAATGGTGGTGCCGGAGGTATTGAGGATGTCGCCCGAACGGATGGGGCCTGTAAACGTAGTCTTACCCATTTTGGGTTCCTTTGCACGATGTGGCCGCACTGTCTGTGCAAGGTCCGCTGGGCGCGGTCAGGGCGGCAATAAAACCCAGAAGGAAAGAAGGGGGCCGCAGCCCCCTCCAATTTATTTTTACGAGGGGGTTGAACCCCACACAGAACGCCAGTTATAGTAGCTGAACGAGTAACGTTCATATCCTTTAACCAACAAGTTATCTGTGACAAAATCCACTTGCATATCTGTTTCAAACTTTACGCGCTCCATATATGAAAGCCCGTCAATGTTTGTCAGCAGGAACCAAGCAGATGCCGAAGTGAAGAAGTCGTTGACCATGTAGCCCTCTGGCAGACCGCCAGCGGTGGACATGATCGCGTTCACATCGTTGTCAGCCGTGCCGGGCCGCAGTTCCGTCTTCGTCAGGCGGATGGCTACGGGTTCCAGTTGCGGCGGGACAATCAACTTACGACCACGAGCGAAGACCTTCAGGCCAGCCTGATCTTTGAAGGCGGTACGGATACCGATCATGCCGTTCAGCAAGGTTGCTTCGTTCAGTTCCACTTGGGTGGACGGGGTGTTAGCCACCACGCCGCCGTCGATGGGGTGCGACAATGACAACAACGCCACACCGTCACCACCGATTGACGAGTTGTAGGTCGTCGCGGTGTTGAAGATGTTTGCCGCGTAGATTTCCTTGGTCTGCTGGAAGCTTTCGATCAGACCGAGGTTTGACGGCTGGAACTGTGTTTTGTACAGGTTGTCGTCGATGGCCTTGCGAGTGATCGCGTAGCCCAGACCGATTTCAACATGCTCTTGGTTGTAGATGTAACGTTCGCCAGCGCCGTTGTCGAAGGACGTTTGTGCGCCTTCGGTCTTCAGTTGTGCGAAGCCCAAGAAGCGCATCTCAGCGGTGCGTTCCAGCGCCATCTTCGAATTGTGCTTGGTGAACATCTTGTCGTACTGAGATGGGATCATCTCGTACTTGCCCTCAATCCCACGGAGGCCGGGGAGCAGAAGGTCTTTAATCGCAGAAAGATTAACAGCCATTTCTTATGCTCCTTACATGCCAGCGAAGTTGCGGGGCATAGCGTTGTTGAAGGCCACTATGATTGCGTTGTAGCCAGAGGTTGCATCGTTGCCGTTGATGCCCGAAAGCGGCGAGGATTGACCCGGCAGGTAGTTTGCCAGAGCAACAATGCGGAACGGAAGTGCCGCGTTTGCGCCCGTCACACCAGCCGAAGACAGCGTGTACTGGTCAGCAAACATGGTCGAAAGGCCATTGGCGGTGTTGCCATTGGTTTCGCTTGATGCGGTGCTGTCGTTCCAGTTAAAGCCGATGTTCTCGCCAACTTGAGCTTGACCCACTGCGGTGGCGGTGGTGTTCGAGTTCGCCGTCTGCACCGCAAAGCGGGCGTTGGGGTCGGTGATGACGTAGGCTTCGACATCGTTGGTGGTGTCCGAACCGGGCCAGTAGTTGGACCAGACGGTGCGCTTCTGCGATGTGGACAGGTACTTGCAGCCAGCAAACACGCCAGAGACAGGAACGTAGACCGTAACCACAGGGGTCGAGGTTGCCGAGGTGGCGGCGGTTGCCGTGGTGCTTTGAACCACAACAGTCGTGGAGGTGGACGACACCACGGTGAAGGCACCGTTCGGAACGCCAGTTGCGTTGGTGACAACCACAACCGAACCCACTGGGGGCGCGTAGTTGGTTGACGCAAAGGTCGGGATGTTGGCAGTGCTGGACGATACAGCGGTGTAGGTGATCGTCATTGCGCCAGTTGCTGCGGTGACAATACCAGTTGCGGACACCGTCAGGGTGACGGGGCCAGTTGCCTGCGCGATGTAGCCAGTGCCAACGCCAGTGGCGTTCGAGGCTTGCATGACGGGATCGTTCAGGAAGATTGGGGTCGTGTTGCCGGACGCAATGGCAGCCATCGTCTGCTCATAGGTCGGAGCGGAACCAGCACCACGGTACTGGGTAAAACCGTTTGGCGCAAAGGTGTTCGCCATGTCGGATATCTCCTTTTCAGGAGTTCCATCATCGCGCACCGGGGCGAGGGTAGAACGGGGGGGATTGTGCAACCTCCCACACCGAGGGGAGATAAGCGTACAATATACATGATTTTGTGTGGTTGTCTAGCGGGGGTCTTCCTCACCCTGAGCGCATGGACCGTGGAGTCCTGCCTTCTCTACCCCGCACAGGGCCTGATCTGGTTGCGGAGGGAGGGGTTGAACCTCCGGCCTTTCGGGTATGAACCGAACGCGCTACCACTGCGCCACTCCGACAAAATTGGTTGACCGTCTTTCCGGCCTGTCAGCCCCGCTACGCAGAGCATGTCCCAACCACGAGACTGCGACAAGTTGTTACTGGATGTCGCCGGATTTGTCAATGACTGGCATGAACACCGACACATGAGGTTCCAGTTTGTCCCAAGCTTCTTGGATGGCGGGCGTCCCCTCTGACCTGATGGCCTTACGGAGACGCTCTATGTATTTGTAGATCGTGATGGGCTTGATCATTCTGGGATCGGGATCGCCTCGTACTTCTTGCTGATCTTGACCAGCGGGTCGCCTTTGTTCGTACGATCAAACTCCCCGCCCTTTGCATTGGTCAACTGCGCTTCCTTGTCGCGCATCTGGGTGCGGGCCAGAAGCAGCGCCTTGCGGTTGGCTTCCTGCGTGATCTCCAACGGGCGCTCCATCAGCACCATGCCCTTGCGGGTGATATCCCCGCCCTTGTAGCCCATCGGCATCAGTTCTGGGTGACGCGATGCTGGCACGATCTCCCAGCCCTTGCGGGCCAGTGCCACTTGGTGGGCGGGGTCTTCGGCACCAAGCACGGTACGCATCTTCCATTCGTAGGACCACCCGTCTGGGATGATGCCCTTCTCAATGTAGTATTCGTCGGTGCCATCGTCACCCAGATCGGTGTCATGGCCACGCAGTTCCGCAGCACGGCGGGCGGCACGTTCGCGGGGGTCTTCTGCGGTGGTGGCGTTGGGGCGCATTTCGGGGCGGAGTGTCATTGAATTTTCCCTTCCTTCTTGAGGGCCACTTTGTTCTTGGCGTAATCCTCTGGTTTCATTCCCATCATCTCGGCCATCTCACGCTCTGCGGCAGAAAGACGCACCACGTTAGAGCTTGCAGATTGGCCTCCGCGATTTGCAGGCGCAGCGGCGGGGGCAGCGTCACGGCGGCGGACGGCCTTTGCAGCGTACTGGTCATCAGTGTCGTTTTTAGGCGTCACCTTTAGCGTTTCTTCGATGGCCTCAAAGTATTCGTCGGTGTCGGTGGGGATACCATCGGCCACGGCGAGGTTGTGGGCGGCGATCATCTTGGCGTTTAGGCGCTGATCCCGCACAAATTCGGGGTGCTTGCGAACCCAATCTGCGCTGCGGGGGGATAGGCGGCTGGCAAAATCCTCCACAAGGTCTGCGGGGGGCATTTGCGGTTCGGGCTGGCGCGGAGCGTTCTCCATTGCCTGACGGCCATTCTCCAGTTGAAGCAACTTGGCTTCGTTGGCCGACATTTCCCGTTGGATTTTGGTTGCGCGGTCAAAGTCACCACTTTGCAGGGCGTAGGTATGCGCCTGACTAAGCAGTTCAATGTCCCGGTTGACCGTGTCGATGGCGTTGACCACCAGTTGCAGGTTTGTGTCGTCCACTTCGCTCTTGGCGCGGTGGGTTTCACGGTTTGCCTGATGCGCTTGCTGTTCCGCCTTGATGCGGCCAGCCTTTTCTTCTGCAAGTTGGCGCTTTAGCTCCGTGATATAAGGTTCTTCTTCCTGCGGTTCTTCTTCCGGCGGAAGTTCCAGTGTGATTTCGTCTTCGTCTTCCATGGGGGTTCCCTTCAGTACACGGCATCGGGGTCTTGTACCCGGCCCTTGATGTTTACGTCGTCGAAGATGCGGCAGAGGACGTTGTTCACGGTGATGGACCAGCCGTCAGACGGGCGGAAGATCAGCCAATCGTGGTCGTGAAATTCCATACCTTCGAACCATGTGCCGTCCTGTTCGAACGCTTTGGGGCCGCGCTTAACCAACAAGCCGACCTTGGACTGGTATTTGTCCTCATCAACGTGGCTGTCCGTAAGGATCAATCCACTTTTTGTTTTAGTTGGGCGCAAATAAGTCGCCAAAAGGACTTGATTGTGGAATAGTTCCACATTAGATATGTCGCCAAGTGCTTCTAGGATGGTAAGCTTTGGGTCTGTTTCGTGCAACATGGGCATATGCGGCATGGTTAATCCTTCAGAGGGTTTTGTTGACGATTGTCTGGGCGTCATCGCAAAGTTCAATGACCATATCCAGCGCGGCGATCTTGCCGACCGCCTCGCGGTATTCTTCCATAGATGTGATAGAATGCCCCCCAACAATGTTGGTGGCGATATGATGGCGTTCTTCGCTTATCATCCTTCGAAGCTCACGTTCGAAAACGCTGCTTGCCGTCTGGATCATTCTAATCACTCATCATTGGCGTGACCCCCAACATCCGGAGAAATGCTGGGGGCCACAGTTAGGTGCAGGGAGGGCGCACCTTATGCGTTATTACCATACTCGTCGATTTTTTCAAGGCGACCTTTGCCGCCGCCTGCCCCATACTTCATTTTGGGGTAGACCTTACCGCCATCCTTGCGACCCATCATGGGCGGCATGGGAGCGCCGGGGCCACCCGGAGGGGGCATTGGGCCTTCTCCAGCGGCACCAGCCATAGCAGCGCCTAGACCGGGCGGCAGCGACATGCGGGCGGGCGGTGGTGCCATTGGCATCGGGGGCGGACCACCAACGGGGGGCATTGGGGGCATCGGCATCGGAGGCTGGATACCCATGGGCTTGTTCGGCGTGTGGGGCATCACGTTGATGCTGATGTTCGTGGTGCCCTTGGTACGGCCACCAGTAGCACGGGCTGTACGCTTGGCGTCCTTGAAGTCCTGCGCTGACGGCGCACCCTTCTCGCCGGGCTTCCGCATCTCTTCGCCACGTTCACGCTTGGCATGGATGTTGGCATAGAGGCCGCCGCCAGCTTTCATGCCAGCCGAACCGCCGCAAGCTTTGCACATGCAGTCTTTGTCGTGGGCAGCCTTGCCGCCAGAAGCGCGGCGTGTCTTGTCGCCCATGTCGCGCAGGGATTGACGACCTTCTTCAGCCGTCCAATAGTCATTAGAAGGTGCCATATGCGGGGCTGGGCGACCTGTTCCACCAGCGTTCATCTTGGTGCGACCGCCAGCCTTCAGGCCCTTCATGGACTTCTGGCTGTCGTGCTTGTCGTCGGCCTTGGAGGCTTCCCATTCCTTCATGGACATGCCGCGCTTGGCTGCAAGCTTCTTGTCCTGCATCTTGTCCTTGGCAGAACCTTCCCACTTGCCAGCCATGCCGCCCTTTTTGTATTGCGCGGCAGCGCCCGTGCGTCCCGTCATAAGTTCAAGCATACCACGGTTTTGTTCGCTGCGCTTTTTCTGATCATCTGCTTGGGCTTGCAAGGCAGATGTTCCCAAGGCCTTCATGGTTGCGGCAGACACATCTTCCGGCAGGGGAGAGGTGGTGATCTTTGCAGGCTGCATGACGTTTGTTACGGGACGGGGCATTGGGCGTGGGCTGGTGGTCATAGTACCAGATGCTGCGGTGGCGGAAGCCTGTGGGCGCTTCGGCGGGATCGGGCTGGTGGTCGGTGCTGCGCGGGACTTTTTCTCAGCGCGGGTTAGGAAGTGACGGGTAAAATTGCCATCTTCACCTTCAACCAAATCGTAATCCACACCTTCTTTGTATCCGTCATCATCAGAACCGCCAGACGCCTTCTTGGCACGGCCACCATCCTTGCGGCGGGTCATGTCGCCCTTTTGGCGTTGTTCGGCTTCCCATGCAGCTTGCTGCTTTTGGGCTTCGTTAAAGCTTGCTTCTTGCTTGGCGCTGACCTTGCGACCGTTCATGGTGGTCATCGGTTCCGAAGCTTCGCCAGTTTTTTCTGGGCCAACGGTGTCCAACTTGGCACCATCAACAGCGCCGTAGGTTTGATACCCAGCACGGCCACCGCGCTTCATGCCGCCAACGTGCTTGACGCCTTCGCGCTCTTCGTTGGCGTCTTTCTGGTTGGTGTTGGCAAGACCGACCTTCTGTTCAAACCCACGCGGGGTGCGGGACAGGTTGGTCTTGGCCTTCTCGCCCTCAACCTTGCCACCAGCTTTGAACGCACGGCGCGAGATCGGGCGCATACCCGTCTTGGCATCTGCGTTCAGCTTTTCATCTGGGGTCCAAGTGGAGCTATCCACCTTCCCGCCAGAGCTTTCGATCATGCTCTGGGCCTTCTTGTTTTTTGCTGCTCGCAGCGCCTTGAAATCCATGTTGCGATCCTCTGAGGTTATCCGGCGTCCCGGTCGTGATCGAGAGCATACAACGAAGTGAGCGACATTGCACGTTCCATGTTTTTGGTCTTCTTAGGGACAGTGCCACCCGACGCAAAGCCATACTTGCTTTTGCGATCTTCCTCGGCTTGCTTGACCATATCAACAATTTTCTGGGTCACCTTGACTGCGGGGAACTTTGTCATCAGCGTTTGCTGTATTTCGGTAGCGGTCTTTGCGCCACCCAGACTATCCGCAAAAAGCTGTGCCGCAGGAACCAGCGCCTTAAACCGACCTGCATATCCCCGTGTCGGCAGGCCGTGGGTGTATGTGTCGTGAGAAAGGAACTCATCGTTTGCCCGAAGGTCGCGTGTAGGGTCCAAGTGGGTGAGCATGTAGCCGGACGACAACTGGGGTTCGGCAAAGAGTTCTGGAACCGTGTTGGCAAAGCGGGCGGACGCAACGTTCGGGAAACCCGTAGATTGCCACCGGACGCTGTCAAGATTTTGGACAAACTTGGAAACGTCAGACCCCGGTCGTGCTTTTAGCGCAACCGTAAATGCCCCCTTCTTTCCCTTGATCTTGGATGGCTGACGGTAGAAAAAATCATGCACCTCGTTTGTGTTCATAATGCCGGGCCACGGCAGGGGGTAGGCGTCGCTGTGGGGGAATTTTTTACGCATCTCGTCGTCAAAGGCCGCAATATGCTCTGACTTGATGGGCAAGTTTGGCACCATGCGGATGATGGAGTGCAACAGCATGTTGGAACTGTCGGCAGACTTGTGGCCCATCAGGGTGTGGATGCCGTACTGTGGAAATTCGTCGCCAAACTCCGAGATGCGACGCTGCATACCTTTTGATGCGCCCTGACGCGACCGCCAACCCGTGCCTTCGTTTGCTCTGGCAAACTCCGAACGACCATAGTCGCCGCCCCCAACTTGGCTGACCGGATCAGTCAGGGCCACGTTGTTGTGGCCCATCAAAACTGTGTCGGCTGGGGTCTTGTCCCCCAGAAGGGGACGCAAAAAGGCACCTTCTCTTTGCATTTTTTCAATATCGGCAATTTTTGACGGCATCAGGTTATTTTTTGACCCATAGTCAGCCGTCATTTGCTGGAAAGGCGTGTTTAAGTAACCGCTTTTTGGGGTATTTTTGATGTCAGACAAAACCGGAGGCGACGTCATAAGCCTTGGGTCGCGCATCATCAGCCCAGCGCCTGACCTTTTAAACCCAGTCTGGGGAAGATTCTGGATCGCCTGCTTTACAAATTGGGTGTTGACCCCACCATGCACTGTTTCCAGCAAAGCTTTGTACAGCGGATGTTCTGATAGGGGCGGCTCGGAAACAGTGGCAGGTGCAGCAAGGTCAACGGCACCCTTAGTGCTGTACCCAATCCGGCCACCATCCTTGGCGTTCCTCATGGCGTTCATCACGTCATCATGCGTGGTCGTGGCGTTCTCGGCCTTGTCCCAGATCGCGTGGTGGGTCAGGTGCTGGCGGTAGGGTTCCAGTCCGGGGTCCATCTTGGGGTTCATGGCGGCCTGACGGGCGGCAAGCCTGTCGATGACACCAAAGCCGCCCTTGTTCGTCATGGGCGTTGCTTCTTTGGTTTTTTGGATACCAGTCTGCAACTTCACCTGACGCGCATCAAACGTGGGCATGTCCCCACGGCCCAGCAACGACGCAATGAACCCAGCCTTGGCCACGCCGATGCCATGCAGGTTTTTCTTGCTAAAATCTTGCCACTCGGCTGTTGGGGACTTCCCCATCAGGTTCCGGGCAACCATATCGCCCACTTGTTTGTAGTGGGGACCAAGTACCTGTGCAGCCCATGGCAAAGCAGAGGCCTCAGTCGTTAAGCCAAACGGTGACATGACGCGCTGGGCGTGTGCCACGGCCTCTTCATCAACCTGACCACGCTCTGCGGCATCCAAATACCGTTGCCCCATCGGGCTATGCAACCATTCCCCCATCGCACCTTCGGGCCGGATCATTTTAGCGGTTGTGGGCGGCAACATCAGGCCGTTTTCACGCACGGAATCGGCACTTTTCTGTCTGCGCTGGATGGATGCCCGGGTGATGGCGTAGGCTTTGATCAGATCGCGGGGCGTCAGGCCCTGCTTGACCGCACGGTTGGCGGTTTCGTCCATAAATGCGCCAAATTTCTCCACATGGCTGGGAATTTCGGGCAAACCTTCCAGTTCGGCGTGGACATCCTTCAACGGACGCCATTTCCAATCGTCCATCTTGGGATTTTGCGGGTCTTTGTACCGGGCGACCTTGCCAAGGGCCTTCTTTACAATGTCGTCCATGTCACTTCCCCTTGGGTTTCAGCGCCATTGTAGCACCAGTGCCGTCTTTGGTGAAGCGGCGTGTTAAGGCGAGGGCGGCAGACACATCCCGCGCCTTTGGGATGGCACCACCATACTCGTACTTGTTCACCACCTGCACGGGGTCGTGGTGGAACATGACGTAGTTGTGGCTGCCCGTAGCATTTATTGTACCGCGGCTTCCAGAATCAAGGTATTTGATACCCTTTAAACCAGCGGCCTGCATAGCATTAGCCGCACCTTTTTTGCTTCCAGTATGGGCAACCAGCCTATTATGCAGGTCTTCACCTGTCATGTTGCCCCAATGCTCCAAGGGCGGACCTGCGTCTGTGTGCGCCTGTTCTTCTTCTGGAGTAAGGACGTGGGTTTCAGGTTCGTAAAACTTGTCCATGTCAATAGGACGCATTTTGGATTGAAGCGCATTTCTACGTTGTTCAATGTCTTCATGGCTGGCATAGCCAAGCTTACGCGCCACCTCTGGTTGCTCAGACAGCGGCTTATCCCAGTCCAGCAGTTCTTCCGGCTTAACGTTCAACTTGACCTTGTACATGTGGCCTTTGGGTTCAGCCCTAACCTTATCAATCAAAGACTTTGCTGCATCAAAATGATGCAGGCCATCTTCAAATCTTTGGGCTTCACTCATGAAAAAATCTGGATCGTTTGACGTTTTGGAGTAATCCCTAAAATCTTTTATATGGTCAATTTGTCTCTTTTTGTCTCTGTCCATATCTTGCTTAAATCTTTCGGTATCCCCCGACCTAAGATCGTAAGCAAAGTTGTTGAAGAAATCCTTTACTTTTTCATATCCATTTGTGTTTGGGTCAATCAACTCTTTAGTTTTTTTGTCAACTATATCAAATAAGTTTTTGTTTAGAGCGATTCCATTTCTGTAAGACTTTGCCACCTTTTCGTTTGCCGCAAAATACAGCCCATGCCCATAGGCTTGAGCGCCTTCGCCCGTGCCAAGCTTGCCGATGTCGAACTGGTCAAAGCTGTGCGGGCTGCCGTGGTAGGCGGTGATGCCATCGTCACCTTCAACATCACCGCCCTTGCTAAAAGCGAAATCTGTCTTTTTTCCGTACACAGGGTTCTTTGCATAGACCAGCGGGCCGATGTGCAGGGCCTCGTCCGCAGCCATGACAGGTTCTTGCGTTTCGCGGTCGTAGAAATACGAATGCCGTTCCGGGTCCATCCCTACCTGACGCCACTGGGGGTCGTTGTGGACCGCCTGCGACAGCTTAAACGCATCCTCCGGGGTTGTTTTCTTCCAGTTCCCGTGAACCGTTGCAATCGTGGCCTTGGGCTTCCCGCTTGCAATGTTCAAAGCGCCCGTTGGGTGGACCCCAAAGCGCGGATTGTCGATATGCGCCACGCTGTCGTAGCCGATCACCTCACCTGCCGTGAAGTCTGTCTTCGGATGATGGACAGAAACAACCCATGTGTTCTTCTTCTCGTACGCCGGAATGTCGAGGCGCACCGCCACGGGCGTACCTTCCCCCAAACGTCTTGGGGCAAAGGCTTTTGGCTGCTTGTCCTTTGTCAGCGCGTCGTGAACTTGCTGATCGGACGCAGGGGGAACTGGTGCTGCGTACGGTGAAACGGGTTTGATCTTGTTGACCAGTGCCGCGTGTGCCTCGCGTGACCCTGTCCCTGCCTTGATTGCTTGTGCAGATGTCCAAAGACCCTTTTCACGAAGGGAGCCTGTCGCGCCGCCCTCTTCCTTCCCAACCGTGCCACCTTTGGACAGCGTGGGCTTGGACGTGAACATGCCTGACGGGGGCATCCCGGCGGTTGGGGCCATCTTTTGTTGTCCGACAAAGGCAGAAGGCGCACGTTGGACCTTGGGTTCCACAAAACCTTCCGGCCCAAGGCCAAAATGCCTGTAGATTGCCTCCATCTGGGCGCGTTCCTCGGGTTTGATAAACTCCGCACCCTCGTGAAGCGCCCAAATGGGCATGACGCCAAGTTTTTGGGGCGAGTAAATGGTGTTTTCGGCGCTGGCGGTTTGGTTGTGTTCGCCGTTCGGGCCAAAGTTTAACAGGCTGTTCTGCCCACGGGTTTCGGCACCAAGGGCAATGCGGGCCAGCGGGCTGTACATGGCCGCATGGGACCGCCATGCGTTCTCTTCGCCGTCACCACGGAAGCCTAAGCCCTCCTTGACGTGCCCAAAGTAGTCGTGGACGGCCCGGAAAAGGTCGTTGAACACCACAGGTTGGCCGTTCCAACGTTCACCGCTGTCGCCAAGCAGGGGGTTGTTCTCGTGGCCCTTGGGCTGCTTGCCAGTTCCAAAACCGCCCTGCACAGTCGGGTAGACAAACATATGTTTGTTGTTGTTTACGTCCTCGGTCATCAGGCGCGGTTGCCCATAGTAGGGGTCTTTGCTGACATCAGGATAGAATTCCATCTTGACCCCAGCTTTTTTGATCATGCGGTATTGATCCAGTGTCTCGCGCTTCATTGCATCGTACGCCGCGCTGACCAGCGGGTGCTGCGGGAAATGCGCCATGTCGGCATAGGCGTCCGAAATGCGCTTGCCGAGGTTAGGATCAACCCTCTTGTAGATCGTGGGCGGGCTGTAGTCGATGCCAGCCTGCTTGGTGTAGTCGCGGGCTACCTGCCGGATTTCGGGGTTGTGCCCTGCGGTAACCTTCATCCCAAGCTTGGGGATAAGGATATCCTTGGGCAGGCCCTGAAGGTCTACCTCGCCGTGTGGCGAAAGCGGTGCAGAAAGAACGCTTTCGCTTCCTCGTATTCCTCCTGCGTTGGGTAGTCCTCCCGCTTGGGGGCCATTTTCAGGACGTGCGGGGGCAGTTTCAGTTGTTGCATCAGGTTCTCCATCTACTGTGCCACCACGCTTGAACGTACCAAAGCCGTTCTTGAGGATGGACTGGCGGGCGGTTTCGGTCATGGGCAGGGAAAGACCCTTGTAATAATTATCAGTGCCCTCTTGGCCGGGCATCTCATATGGTTTTTCGGGTTGGATCGACGGGTCGTGCTGTTGCAGGAGCTTCAACGCGCTTGGGTGGACGATGTTGTTGTAGTAGTCCACCATGCCGTGGCCGCCGAGGTGCATATCGGGTTCTGATATGGCGCGGCTTGATGCTCCACCAAAAGTTGTCGGTTCTTGTGACAAGAGGGCTTTGGCGTGTTTTCGGCCAAGCTGGCTAATCAGTTCCTTTTCATCCTTGATGAGGATTGGATCAAGCGATGCACCAGACTCTTTGTCCTGCGTGTAAAGGTAGCCCAAGGTATCAGTCATACCAATGGGGACGTGCAGCTTGGCGCTGGATATGGGCTGACGCTGCCCATAAAGGTCAGCGTTGGCTTCGCCCGGGGCAAACACCACACGTTTGTATTTTCCATTTTTGGCGGCTTCGGTCAGGACGTGCTTCAGGGCCAGATCGGTCCATTGCTGGGTGTTCCCAACATATGGGGCCTGCGGAACCTTCTCATCCCTAACATCCCCATAGTTTAGATTGTCAGCGTCAGGGTGGGTGCGGTAGGCATCCCACATGGAACTGTAGTTGGGGTGTCTGGACACGACTTCTTTGGTGCCTTTACGGACAATTTCGTGGGGGTTTTTGGTGTCGTAGAAGCCCTGTTCACGACCTTCTTGCCCCCAGTCGGACTGCACCTCTTGGACAAAAAGGCCGTTGCCCCCAGAAAGGTCTTTCATGCGAACGTGGGCGACGACGTTCGGAACTGACCAATGGGAAGATTGAAAATCTTTATTACTTGGTGGGGTTTCGGGGGAATAGGTAAGGGGATATTGGCGCAAGCTGTCGCGGATAGGTTCCATTCCGGGCTGTTCGGCTGCACGGTTCATCCGATCAATGAATTCGTGTGCATCTTCCGCCGTGTCAAAATCCCTAGGATATGCACCAAGCACCCTATGGTTTACTTCTCCGCCCGCAGACGGCAGGTGCAGCAAGTGTTCGCGGTAGTTATCGCCAACATCAAGGGTCCACTTTCCGTACTTTGTACCGCCCTTGGGCATGGTCTTGTTGTGAAGATCATGCCAACGGGAGATTTGATCTTCATTCAATCTATTGTTTACACGTTCCCATGACAGAAGGTTGTATTCCCTCCTTTCATCTTGGGTATGACCAACTGCGGGTATATTTTGGTATTTCTCCACCCGCACGTCCGGCGCGGCATCTTCAAAATGTTGCGCCAGCTTTTCCTTGGAAATGATGTTGCCAGCCGGGCGGCCAGCGTTTGCCAGTTCGGCCTGCTTCACGCCTTTGCCCTTGGCAGCAACCGCCAGCAACTGATCAACGCTGCCCTTAAGCTGCGGCTGGTTGCGGATGGCCTCTGCGGCCCTAGAGCGCAGTTCCATCTTGCCACCATCTTCGGCGTGGATGCGGCCACCTGCGGCCTTTGTCATGTCGGGGCTGTCTGATGCCATAGCCGAAACTTTGTCTGGGTGCATGGGACCATCAGCTTCCTCTGCACCATTCCAATAGCGAACCTCCGCCTTCACGCTTGGAATCCCCATTGCGTGGGCAACCGCCACCCGTGTATTTCCTTCAAGGACAAAAGGCTGGCCGCGATGGTTTACCGCCACCACAACTTTGTTGCCCTTTTGGTGGGGGTCAAAACCCTCTTTGCTGACCGACGACATCAGATCGTCAAACCGTGGTTCGCCCGCAACCCTTTTTTCATTGTTGAGCGGTTCGATGGATTTTAGGACGTGGGTCGGCAGGAACAGGTCTGACTTGCCACCCATCCACCCTGTTATAGCCCCATCAATCCCCTTCATTCGGGGGTACTCAAATGCGTAACTTTGCTTTTTGGCAAGCCAATCGCCGCCTGGGTTGTCCTTTACAAAATCAACCTTGCCACCACCAGCATGGACGGCGCGGGGGACGTTGGGCAGGTATTTGGACGGGGCGATCTGGCCACCAGCGCGGTTCACGGCCTCAACGTGGCGGGCGAACTCCATTGCGCCACCCGTGGATGCGCTTAGGTGTGCCAGATGGTCTAGGCGGGGGTCAAAGCGGGCGAACTGGGAGCGGATGTTGGTGGGGTCAGACACAAGCTCAGATGGCGACTTATTGGAAACATTCATCCCACCGTAAGGAGACAGGTTGCCCATTTTTGCTGTATAAGTCGTTCGGCCTACGCCATACTTGTTCAGTACCTGTTCAGTCTTGCTTGGCGGGAACTGGTCCAAGTGGGTCTGTAGCGGTGCTGCCACCTTCACACCAGTTGGCGTTCCGTCAATCGAAGACCAATATGGTTTTTTGGTGCTGCCCTTGTACAAGTCTTTGATAATGTCTGCTTCGGGGGTTCCTTCCAAAACAAGGGCAGTACCATTTAAGGTATTGCCTTTTGTCATTGCTGGGTAAACTTGCGCGCCATTACCTTCTGCATACAGGTTTGCAAATTCAGGGTCTTCCGCAAGATGGACACCTGCCATGTTCATCTGCATACCCTTACCTGCTCTTCGCGCCTCAAAGGCAGAGAGGTTATTATTGCCGCCATGATATTTTATTTGATCATCAAACCCCATCTGCTTGGCCCGCTCCATGCGGCTGGCGTAGTCCATAGGCAGGTCCATGCCCGTGTTGCCGCTGGTGTAGTGCTGGTGAAGGCGCTGCGGGTCAGCCTGTGCCATTAGGTCGTCGGTGACCTCTGACGCCCGCCCCTGCCGAAGCAGATCGGCAACATAGTCGGCAATGTTTTCGGACGTTTTGTCCATACCCTTGGCCGTCAGGAGTGCCGCCCGTGCTGCCTTATCCATCACTTACGTCCCTTTTGAACCTGCATGGCCAGTTTGACAGCATCCAGCGCGTGTTGCTGGGCCTGCATGTCTTTCTCGTGCTGCATCCGAACCGCATCGTTCATGCTGTCGCGGTCCATCTTCATCTGCTCCAAGCGGATGTCGTTCTCACGGTCAAGGTCGCGGTTTTCGTCGTTTGCCATGTCGCGCTGGGACGACAGTTGCATCTGCTTCGCCCTGTTCTGCTCCGTCATCATTTTGATCTGGAGTTCCTGCGGGTCTTTGCCAGCGGGGCCAGCAACGCCCGTGGGCGTCTGCGCCTTGGCCATGGCAGCCTGCGCCCGCATCGTGTCGGCGTCAGCCTTCTGGTGGGCAATCTTGAGGTCTTCCATGCCCTTGAGCATGTCGGGCGATGGTTGGTTGCGCTGGTCTTCCGGCTTGAGAAACTGCTCAGGGTTCGACCAGCCGATGGCGCGAAGGGCGGCCTTGTCGATGGCCAAGGCGTCATACATGTCGGGGCTGGCCGATTGCAACTGCTTGAGCGCCATGACCTTCATCAGGCGCTGGCTGTGCGACGACGTGTTGGGGTCGGCTTGCGGCACCAGTTCCACATCGGTCAGGGCTTGCAGGAACAGTTCCTCGTTCCACACAATGGTGGGCTTGCGGTTGCGCTCCCAGAAGCTTTCGGGGTGTTCGCGGAAGCACTGCACCAGCAGCGAGAACTCTTCGGCCTGCGCGCTGTGCATACGTTTGTGGACCGCGTTCATAATCTTGGTGGCCTGTTCAATCATGGCCAGCGTGGTGCCAACAGGCGCATCGGCACGGCCCTCACCCACCTGTGCTTCGCTGGTGCCGCCCACGCGCATCCCGGTCTGCGACATGTTCTCCACCAGAGACATCAAGGCACCAGAGGGTTCCTTGTAAGGCAGCGGCATGATGGCATCGCTGATCTTCTGGCCACCAGTCTTGACCTGCGCCCCACCGCCCGGCGGGACACGGAAGATGTTGGTGTTCTGACGCGCCCCAACGTCGCTGATCAGGAAGCCGGGGAAGTTGGCGTACATGCCAGCGTCCAGAAGTTCCCGCCACGCGGCGGTGATGGCGTTGGTGGTATTGCCGAGGATATGCAGAAGGCCGATGTCGTAGAAGCCCAAGCCCGGCACGAACGTGTACTTGACGAACGTGGTGCGGGCTTCCGGCAGCATCCCCGTGTCGGGCTGGTCGTAATTGCGGGTGATGGACAGGATTTCGCGGGACGACACGTCAATGGTCACACGGTATGGGATTTCCAGCCCCGTGACCTTGCCCTTGAACTTGTGTTCGAACTTCTTGATGTCCAGTTCGCAATAGATTTCGTAAATCTCGCGGTCACGGTCTTCTGGGTTGGCGGACGTGGTGGTGACGCCCTGCTGGGATGCCTTGGCCTCGGCGGCAGCGTCCGGCGTGACTTCCATCGGGGTGGATAGGTCGATGTCACGGTAGACGCCAAGGATTTGCAGGCGCTTGACCGTGGACGGCTTGAGCATCACGCGGTGCGTAATCCGCATGGCGGTGGACAGGTCGGTGGCGCTGTTGTTGACGATCAGGTTGTCCGCATCCACGCTGTCAGACGCCGGACGGTTCCGCAGCGGGCAGAAGAACACCTTCTTGAACGAGGTGCCGCCAAAGCCCAGCAAAAGAAGCATCCGATCAGTGTCAGGGTAATATTCCCGTGCCGTGCTGGTCAGGAAGTGGTTCATGTCCTTTTCAAACGCATTGGCAATGTCGTCGCGCTGGGTGGTGGTACCATTGGCATCATCGCGAATTTTGACGGGACCATCGGTGGGAAGAAGCTCTGACCTTGCGTTGGCCTGAAAGCGCAGCACGGCCTCTTGCAGCAACGGATGCCGAACCTTGGACATGCCCTCAATCGGTGCGCCATCGCCCGTGCCTTGGATGCCCGGCAGTTCGATCTTCAAGCCCAGAAGCTTGATGCCTTGGGCGCGATCTTCAATCCATTCGTTCCGGCTTTCCAGATCGTCTTGGACACCACGCAACAGGTCTTCCACAATCCGCGACAGTTCGCTGTCATCAATCTTGCTGGACAGGTTGTCAAACCAGCCTTCGGGTTGGCCCTCGGCATCTTCGGCGTCCGCAATGGGCTTGCCGTCCAGCGACAGGGTGATGGACCCATCGCCGTGGTCGATCTTTAGGATTGCACCGTTTTCGTCCATTTCTGGGACATCAACACCCTCGCCGTCCTGTTCAATCTGGACATCCATGTCGCCCAGTTGGTCTGGTTCGCTGTCGCCAAGGATGCGGATGTTGGGGTTCAAGCCAGACATAGGTGGTCCCTTTCAAGGTAATGGCCGTGCCATTGTATCAGGCACGGCCACCCTTGTCATCACTCATCCAGAAACAGCACCGCAGCCGCCAGATAGTTGATTGCCCCAAGCAGTTCGCGCTTGGCTGCATCGGTGTCCATGCGCTGGCTTTCCTGTATCTTCTTCATGGCCTGACCCAGCGGGAAGCCCAGCCCCACGGCGCGGGTGATGGTCAGGGCGGGTTGGTCCATGAACGACAGGCCGTTGCCGTGGCGCACTGCACCCTTGCCGACTTGGGCTTCGTTGAGGGCATCGTTTAGCACAGAAAAGAGGGGGAAGTACCCATGCGCCACGTTGACGCTGTGCCAGTTGTCAGGGTCTAGCCAATCTTCTTTGTCCGGCCCGCATTGGCACACGCCGTCCTTGCAGGTGGGGCAAGTGTTGCCGTCAATGATGTTGATGATTGCTTTTTTCATGCGTTCCGTTTCCATGTCATACGCCACTTTGTCTTCCCGAAGGCGCAGTTGGGTGGGGCAGAAACTGTAATGCCCGTCCTTGCAGTTGCAGTATTCGCAACCTGTATGGCCCAACCGCTGGTTTGCCCCACCGCAAAGACCCATCGGTTGGGCTGCCGCGCTGCCACCTTCCGCCATCATCTTGTCACTCCATTTCGCCATCGTCTTGTCTCCTTTGGTTGAACTGTTCCAGTGCATCAGCGGCCCGTCTTAGCAGGTCGGGGCTGTCCTGAAAGCCGCTCAGGCCCCTGTTGCAGTGGGTGCATAATATAAACCTGACCGCCTTGGTTTTGTGGCAGTGGTCAAGCTGCCAGCCCTTTTTGTGCTTTGGGTCGTCGGACCCGCATATGGCGCAGACGCGCCCCTGTTCGTCAAACATTGCATTCCATTGTTTCTTGGTGAACCCCAGACCCTTGCCGCGCTTTTTGTAATTGGTTTCGTCGCGCCAGTTTGGGTCTTCTTCGGCCTTCTTGCGCTTGGCTTCCCTGTTCCGCGCCAAGACAAGGTCACGGTTCTTTGCAACGTACTTTATAGACGCCCGCCGCCAGATTGCTTTTTGCTTTTCGTCAGCCATAGTCTGCGGCAAGGGCCGTCCGTGCGATCCGCCCCATGCGCCGGACAGTGGCGTTGCTGGTGGGGCGCTCCTCGGCGGCAATTTCTTCAAGCGCATCGCAGAGGCCGCCGATCTCAATGTCGTAGTCCATCATCTGGTCCAACATATCGGCGATCTGGTCTTCCAATTCAGTAATGCGTTTCCACGGGTTTAGGATCATTGCAGTTCAGCCTCGGATTGTTCGATGTCACCCCAGTCGCTTTCGGCGGCGTTGTCAAACAGGTGCATCAGGTGGTTGGTAAGACGCTCTGCGGCGTCAGGGTTTTCGATGTAGATGATGACGCCCCCAAGGGCGTCAACCTTGTCGATCATGGCGGATGCGTCAGACCCTGCGGCAAACAGCGGGCTGTCCTCCACCTTGGCCTTGTCCACAAAACCGATGAAAGGTGTTGGCATGTCCCCAATCATCGCCATGCCAATGGTCATAACGGTCTTGGGGCTGCCATAAACGACCTTCACGCTGGGACCATGCCGTTGGCCATGCCACGGACCATGTGGTCCAATTCCTCGTTCAGCGCCTGCCGCAGAACGTTCATCGCCTCGACGCGGTTCCCATCGGGAACGCAGCCACCCCAGAACGCGATGCAGGCACGGATGCCGCCCATCAGCACGTCCGGCGGGGCAAGCTGGTCCTCGTTGACCATCTGGCCCATGTAGGTGGCGAGGGTTTCTGCTACCATCTTGATATCATTGCTCATTTACGATCTCCATCGCGTCAAAGGCCGCTTCTTTTTCGGTTTCAGCTTCAACGACAAGGTCAAACTCTTCCTCGGTGTCACGGTCGATGACATGCACTGTCCACTTGCCTTCGCCAAAAGGCTCCACGGTTGCATTAAGTTTCTTGGGCATCGCGCATCCCCCGTATGGCTTTGATGTCCTGATCT